>MDSY01055340.1_pt1 | contig 21669 bp, 24 predicted proteins | sample 811131 | NCBI WGS metagenome assembly MDSY01 (sample SAMN05326643, study PRJNA326480) | marine metagenome | isolation source: seawater | place: Atlantic Ocean: South West | collected 2010 | reverse complement strand
CGCTTTGGTCTACTTGCATGTCGATGATGTGGCTGTCTGCAAAGGTCACAGTCACTTTGTTACCTGCGCCTAGTGCTGTGGTGCCTTGGGGGGTGTTAATAATGCCTTTGTTACTAACGCTATTGCCAATAAGGGCCACAAAACCCCCTTGTTGCGCGGTGATCTGGCCTTGGTTAACAATGCTGCCCATGCCGTTACCGGCAAAGGTTTGTTGTGTGTTGCTTAAGCTAGCATCGGTAATGTTTAAGGTAGATGCTACCAATGCCCCAACGTTAACTTGGGCATTTTGACCAAACAAAATACCGTTGGGGTTAATTAAATACACCTGGCCATTGGCGTTAATGTTACCCATGATCTTGGAGCCGTTGGTGTCTAGAATACGGTTAACGGCTATAGCTGTAGCACTGGGCTGAATAAAGTTAACCGTTTCATTGGCACTGACGTTAAAACTTTGCCAATTAACAGACAGATTGTTGCTACTTTGGTTGATGGTAGTGGTATTTGTACTGTGGCTAATAGCCCCTTGGCCAGCAGTGACTTGCCCACCACTGGGGCCTGCTTGAGTGGGAAAGGCCAGCATTGCCGTCACTGCTAAGGAAGCGGCCGCAAGCACCACGCCACGGGTGGTGTTTTTACTCTGGCTACGGGCAGTCTCGCCTACCACAACCCATGCCCTTCGAGCATGGCTCCACAACAAACAATAAGTATGATTCATGATCACTACTCTCTCAACCACAGCTATCACTAGCACTGCTAGTTATAAACTGATTAATACAAAACTGGGCCGCTGTTGGTAATTGGCCATTATCAGCGACACTAACATATTAATTTTTTGGTTCCTTACAGAGCATGTAAGAATTGGGGTATGATGATTTTATCTAATAACATTAAAGAGTTATTAACTGCTAAAGATCCTAAAGCTATAAATAGTGTTGTGTAAATTTTGGATATTTAGGGGAAGGGGCGCAGGTTAAATTGGTACTACCTAGATCAAAAGCCTTGATCCAACCCACAAACTTTGTTGAAAGGCCATAATTTACAGTTTATGTATTATTTGCTTGCTTTTAAAACCACCATAGAAACTTAACCACGCCCTCATTTTCTTTTTGAGTGGCCTCTTAGCTCAAATACACCAGTCAATTTTACTGTGTAGTCTGATATAATCATCATCATGTTAGGTCTGACTGGGCCTAAACTTTGGCGGTTGCCGACTTACTTTTACACATTAATGGCCACCGTAAGCATAAAGAGTATAGAGGAACACATGAACATATTAATTAAAGACGCCGCAGCAATTAAAAAGATGCGTATTGCTGGCCGTTTGGCGGCAGAAGTACTGGAGATGATCCACGAATATGTAAAGGTGGGCGTAACTACTAACACGCTTAATCAAATTTGCCATGACTATATCGTTGACGTGCAAGATGCTATTCCAGCGCCGTTAAATTACCATGGTTTCCCTAAGTCTATTTGCACCTCGGTAAACCAAGTGGTGTGCCACGGCATCCCCAATGACAAACCACTTAAAAATGGTGATTGGGTGAACATAGACATCACCGTGATTAAAGACGGGTATCATGGCGACACCAGCCGTATGTTCCCTGTAGGCGAAGTAGCCCCTCATTCTCAGCGCTTAGTCACCATTACCCAAGAGTGCCTCTATAAAGGTATTGATCTAGTTAAGCCTGGTGCCCGTTTAGGCGATATTGGCCATGTTATTCAAGTTTATGCAGAAGCCAATCACTACTCTATTGTGCAAGAGTACTGTGGCCATGGTATCGGTGTAGGTTTTCATGAAGACCCACAAGTACTGCACTATGGCAGGCCCAATACAGGCGTTGAACTTAAAGAGGGCATGATCTTTACTATTGAACCCATGCTTAATGCGGGCAAACGTCACGTTAAGCTAAATAAGAGTGATGGCTGGACAGTCACTACCGCCGACAAGCGTTTATCTGCTCAATTTGAACATACTATCTTAGTCACTGCCGATGGCTTCGAAAACCTCACCATTCGTAAAGAAGAAATGGTCTAATTATGTCTGTGGTTAGCAAGCCACTGCAGCAGCAACTTATCAATCATGAGAAGCTGCAGCAACAACTAGCCTCCCTCCCTGCAGCCAAAGCCCTAAAGGTACTAAAGCTGGTGCTAACCGATGGGCAAAAAACCCTAGACCATTTATTTAACCAGCATAAAGAAACCCGCATTTATGAGCTTGTCCATGCCCGCGCATGGTTAGTGGACCAGATATTGTGCTTGGCGTGGCAGCAATACACCTGGCCAAAAGAAGCTGCATTAGTGGCCGTGGGCGGCTATGGCCGTGGTGAATTGCACCCTCACTCAGACATCGATCTGCTTATTCTTTTAGGTAACGACTTAGAAGAATCTAGCTGGCACAGTAGCACTCAGCAATTTATCACCTTTATTTGGGGCCTAGGCCTGCAAATCAGCTCTAGTGTTCGCACCCTAAAAGATTGCTGCGAACAGGCTGAAAATGACATCACCATCGCCACCAGCTTACTTGAATCGCACACCCTAATTGGCACAGCCAGCTTACGCAAGAAAGCCTTTAATTGGGTGATTTCTGAACAAGCATGGAGTGATGAGTCTTTTTACAAAGCCCGAATTAAAACTCAGCAGCAAAGGCATCTGCGCACTGACGAGACTGAATATAATCTAGAACCTAATATTAAAAACTCTCCTGGTGGCTTGCGCGACATTCAAGCCATTGACTGGATTGGCAAACGTCATTTTGGCCTGCGTTATATGGTAGAGCTCTCCGGCCACAACTACCTTAATCAAGATGAGCTAGACACCCTTAAACAAGCTACTAATTACCTGTGGACTATTCGTTACGCACTGCATTTGATCGCCAAACGACCAGAAGACAGATTACTGTTTGATCATCAGCGTGCACTTGCTGCTTTTTTTGGTTATGAAGACAATGACGATGAGCTGGCCGTTGAGCAGTTTATGCATCGTTATTACCGCACAGCAATGCATGTATCAGAGCTTAACCAAACCTTACTTGCACTGTTTGACCAAGCCATATTACATGCCCATGATGAAGACACAGTGGTGTCTGTTAATAAACGCTTTGAACTGCGTAATGGCCGCTTGCAAGCCTGTTCTACTAACGTATTTTTGTGCCAACCCTTTGCCATAATGGAAGCCTTTGTTATTTTGGCTCAAAACCCTCAATGCCATGCTATAGGGGCCGAATGCAAGCGACTGATTCAAGCTCATCGTCACTTAATCGATGACAAATACCGCCGCGATATTCGAGTTAATAGCTTGTTTATGGAACTGCTTCGGTGCCCCACACGTATGTCTCATACCTTGCTGGAAATGCAGCGCCAAGGGGTGCTTGGGGATTACCTTCCCAGCTTTAACAAAATTGTAGGCCGCATGCAGCACGACCTTTATCATATTTATACTGTTGACGCACACACCATGAAAGTGGTGAAAAAAATGCGCGAACTGCTGCTGCCTGAACAACAAGAACGCTTCCCCGTAGCCGGTCGCTTAATACATGAACTCCCTAAGATTGAACTGCTTTATATTGCCGGTCTTTACCATGACATTGGCAAGGGTAGTGGTCATGACCACTCAGTTTTTGGTGCAGAGGAAGTACGGCATTTTTGTAAGCAACATCAATTAGGGAAGTGGGATACTGAGCTAGTTAGCTGGTTAGTCCGTCATCACTTATACATGTCTATGACGGCCCAAAAACGTGACATTGGCAACCCTGATATCATCCATGAATTTGCCACTAAAATGTGTGATAAGCTGCACCTAGATTACCTTTACGTGCTCACAGTGTGCGACATTAATGCCACCAATCCAGCCTTGTGGAATAATTGGCGCGCATCCCTTTTACGTCAACTTTATACTGCCACTAACCGAGTGCTTCGGTTAGGTTTAGACGTGCCCGTAGATCACCACGCACTTATTGAACAAAGCCAAACTGATGCCCGCAAACTGCTGCAGCAGCAATGTTTTAACCCTGCCTCGGTAATGCGCCTGTGGAAGAACCTAGGGGATGATTATTTTATTCGGGAAAACGCCAAAACCATTGCTTGGCATACCCGCACTATTTTGAACCACCAGATTGATGGGCCTTTGGTTGCCCTTAGCGAAACTTCGTTTAGCGTGTTTGAAGGTGGCACTCAAGTCTTCGTTTACACCAAAGACAAGGCCAACTTATTTGCCGCACTTTGCGCCATTCTTGGCCAATTGCGCCTTGATATTCAAGACGCCCGTATTATCACAACAGAAGACGGCTACAGTATGGATACCTTTGTGGTGCTTGATACCAATGGCAACACTATTAACCAAACACCTGTGTTATTGCAAAAGCTAAAACAGCGACTGACCCAGGCGCTGCTATACCCTGATGACTTTGCCTACATTGTTCAACAACGCCAACCCAGAACCCACAAGCTTTTTAATCAGCCATCTATCGTTAGTTTAAGCAACCCAGAAGGCAGAAGCTGGACTAGGCTAGAACTATCAAGCGCAGACCGACCAGGCCTATTAGCTAAGGTGGGGTTAGTGTTTATGCGTTTGGACATCACCATTCAAAAAGCTAAAATTCAATCCATTGGTGGCCGCGTAGATGATGTGTTCTTTATTACCCTTAATAATGGCGAACGTATTATTGATTCGCACCTACTAAAAACCCTTGAAGATGAAATTTGCACTGCCTTGGATAAATAACGCTCACATGGCAGTATTTCAAACCTCTAAATGGCAAACACACCCTCACTTCTGATACTATCTGGGCTCTGCTTTTAACGCCCTTAATCACCCATATGGGAAACCCCTGTGACTCAAGTACAAATGCACGGCATCAGCAATTGCGACACTGTTAAAAAAGCCAAAAAGTGGCTCACTGATGCGGGTATTGAATTTAATTTTAGAGATTACAAAAAACAACCGCCCAGCGTTATAGAGTTAGAGGGTTGGGCACACCAAGTGGGCTGGGAACTGCTACTTAATAAGCGCGGCACCACATGGCGTAAGTTGCCAGCAGCACAACAAGATGCTGTCAATGAGGCCACCATTTGTGAGCTTTTAGCAGCCCACCCCTCTATGATCAAACGCCCGTTGATGATTGTACAAAATGAACAACACGTTCGGACCGTAGTCGGTTTTCAAGCCGACCAATACGCTACTATTTTTTGAGCTGTTTTTTTGAACTGTATTTTGCACTATATTTAAACGATCAGTTTTAACCCATTATTTATCGGAGAGTTCCATGAGCCATTTTAGTTTTGCCTTTGGTATTGGTAGCCAATCTAGCCAAGGAGATTGGTTAGAGGTGTTTTACCCGCAGCCAATGTTAAACCCTAGTGCTAACCTAGTTGCCGCTGTTGCAGGTGTTTTAGGCAGCCACCTAGCCAGTGGTAACCACGCTGTACACATTGATGCTAAGCAAGCAAACCAACTGGCACAAGCATGCACTATTGCGGGTGAAGCTGACCATGCTAAATGGTTAACCCAGGCGGCAGACAAAGGCCAGCCTATGGTGATTACCTTACTAGAAACCGATACTGGCCCACAAAGCACGCCAGAGGTGTACCTAAAGCTACAATTGTTATCTAACTGCCTTAAGCAACCTAACTCTATGGATCTTAATGGTATTTTTGGGCTTTTACCTAACGTGGCCTGGACTAACGAAGGGGCAATTGCCATAGACGATTTAACCCAACGCCAAATGGATGCCCGTTTACGTGGCGAATGGTTGCACGTTAACGCGGTAGACAAGTTCCCACGCATGACCGATTACGCCGTACCCAAAGGCATTCGTATTGGCGATGCGTCACGTGTCCGTTTAGGTGCCCACGTTGCCGAAGGTACCACCGTGATGCACGAAGGGTTCATTAACTTTAATGCAGGCACCTTGGGCCACGGCATGATCGAAGGCCGCATCTCAGCAGGCGTTACAGTTGGCCATAATAGTGACTTAGGTGGCGGTTGCTCCACCATGGGTACGTTATCTGGTGGTGGCAAGATCGTTAATTCCGTTGGCGAAGATAGCCTTATTGGTGCTAATGCTGGTATGGGCATTCCTATTGGTGATCGCTGTATTATTGAAGCTGGTTTGTACATTACTGGTGGCTCTAAGGTGGTTTTATTGGATATGAACAACGACTTGGTAGACACCGTTAAGGCAGCCACCCTAGCCGGTAAGCCAGATTTATTGTTCCGCCGTAATTCATTGAATGGTCGCATTGAAGTAAAGCCTAACCGCACTGCGGTAGAACTTAACGCCGACTTACACAGTAATAACTAAGATGACTCAAACCATGCCTGTGTCACCTACTATCGCTTTAGCCCAAGACCTTATGGGTCGTGCCTCTGTTACGCCAGAAGATAAAGGTTGCCAAGAATTAATGATTGCTCGACTTGAAGCCATTGGTTTTACCATAGAGCGCATGCGTTTTGGCGAGGTAGATAACTTTTGGGCCCGCCGAGGCACAGAAAAACCTGTGCTGGCCTTTGCTGGTCATACAGATGTGGTGCCCAGTGGCCCAGTAGATCAATGGCACACACCACCGTTTGAACCCACCATTAAAGATGGCTTTCTATTTGGCCGCGGTGCCGCAGACATGAAAGGCAGCTTAGCGTCTTGGATTGTAGCCCTCGAAGAGTTTATTGCCTTATACCCTAATCACCATGGTAGCCTGGCTCTACTCATTACTAGTGATGAAGAAGGCCCATTTGTAGATGGCACCACACGTGTTATCGATACTTTGGAAGCTCGTGGGGAAAAAATGGATTGGTGTATTGTCGGCGAACCATCCTCTACCAACACCTTGGGTGATGTGATTAAAAATGGCCGTCGTGGTTCATTAACAGCCAACATCACCGCCAAAGGCATTCAGGGCCATGTAGCCTACCCACATTTAGTCATTAACCCTATCCATAAAATTACACCGGCATTAACAGAGCTAGTGTCTACTCAATGGGATGATGGCAATGAGTTTTTTCCACCTACGAGCTTTCAAATAGCCAACATTAATGGCGGCACTGGTGCATCTAACGTAGTACCTGGCCATGTGGAAGTGATGTGTAATTTTCGTTATTCCACGCAGCTTACCGCTGATGACCTTACCAGTAAGGTGGAAACTATTCTGGACCATCATAAAGTAGATTATGACATCCAGTGGACCTACAACGGTCTGCCCTTCTTAACAGGGTCAGGCTCTTTGGTCGATGCTTGCCGTGATGCAATTAAAGCGGTCACTGGCACTGATGCAGAACTGTCTACGGGTGGTGGTACTTCTGATGGTCGTTTTATTGCGCCAACGGGCGCGCAAGTGGTGGAACTAGGGCCTTGTAACGGCACTATTCACCAACTTAACGAATGCGTTAAAGTGAGTGATTTAGAGCAGCTGACACAAGTCTACTTTGGCGTTATTACTCGCCTAATGACGCAGGAGCAGAACACATGATTCAAACCGATATTGAAATTTATATAAAATCAGTCAGCCCAGAAGCCATTAAAGCTTGGCTAGACACCTGCACATCAAGTTTAGAGGTGCAAAGCTCTAACCCTAAACGTCAAGCTTATTGGGCTACTTTTGCTGATGTGGCCAGCGCTGATGATTCGACTGGATCTGATGATTCAGCTGATTCTGATAGCCCACCAGCAGAATTTGAAATAATCGTGCTTAATAAGGTGCAAAGTAACTTTAGTAGCATTTGGTTTAATACCAAAAGCACCCCGTGGGCCAATGATAAAACCTGTGCCCAGGCAGCCTTTATACACTTCCAATCAAACGTACGTTGCGTTATTTCTAGCTGGCAAGAGGGCGATGCCCCAGATCAATGGTTAAACATTGATAGCGAAGGCGAAAGCATTATTGATTGGCTTTAGCATATAGCTGCAAGAAAGTGCATGGGCGGTATATATCACCCACCTTCAAACCAAGCTTTTGATTTTTGGATACTTATTATGCTTAGCTCTATACAACTTCAAGAATACAGCCAACAAGGTTACCTTGTTATTAACGACTTTATGTCACCAGCACAGCGCCAAACATTAATGCAGCGCGCAGCGCAGCTCATTGAAGAATTTGAACCCCCTCAAAAACGCTCCATTTTTACAACCGATGAACAAGAACGCTCTAGTGATGACTACTTTCTTGAATCAGGCAGTGCTATTCGATTTTTCTTTGAAGAGAAAGCCATTGATAGTAAAGGCAACTTTACCGTGCCCAAACAACAGTCCATCAACAAAATAGGCCATGCGCAGCATCAGCTAGACCCTGTGTATAAAGCCATGGTGGAAGATCTGGATTTTTCTTCACTAGGCCGTGACTTAGGGATAGAGCAGCCGCGAGCAATACAGTCTATGCATATTTTTAAGCACCCTAATATTGGTGGTGAAGTGGGTCTACACCAGGACGCTACTTTTTTGTACACAGAACCTAAAAGGTGTATTGGATTTTGGCTTGCGTTAGAAGATGCTACAGTTGACAACGGTTGTTTACAGGCCATTTCTGGGGGCCATAAGATTGCCCTAAAGCAACGTTTTAAGCTATCAGAAAATGGGGGTACTGAATTTGAAACTTTGGACGATTCACCATGGCCAGCAAAAGCATTAGAGTTACTGGAAGTGCCCGCAGGCACGCTCATTATTCTACATGGTCAACTACCCCACTACAGTGCAGCCAACACTTCCAACCGTTCACGCCAAGCCTTTACCTTACATTTGGTAGACGACACTTGCGATTACCCAACTAATAACTGGCTGCAGCCACTCCAGCAATCATAATTTGCAAAGTTATAAGGTAAATACGTGAAGCGCTAAGCCAAGCAATATGACGCCACTAATCTTATCAATAGTGGCGGAGCGTTTTTGTAGCTTTTCTAACACGGTAGAGTGAGACAAAGCCACCGCTATAATAATGTACCACAGGGCGTCTATTACTGAAGCAGTGCCGGTCATAATTAGCTTATCGGCTAGCACTAATTCCGCTGATACAAATTGCGAAAATAAAGCGATAAAAAAGAATACTAATTTTGGGTTAAGCAAAGATACCATTAAACCATCTCTAGCTGCTTCACTTATGGGTGCGGCCACTTGCTCTACATTTATGGGCCCAGCGCCATTAGAACGTAATGCCTTGATACCCATCCACATAAGGTAAGCTGCTCCAGCATAGGTCAACAACTTGTAGATCAAAGGCCACTCCACCACAAGTACCGCCAAACCCCATACCGTTAACAAGGCCCACAATGCCACCCCTAAAGCATGGCTTATGGCTGTGGCAATACCATGAGCACGGCCATTACTAACAGTATGCCGCAAGACTACCGCCAAACTTGGTCCTGGTGACATCGCCCCTAAACAGCAAATTGCCACCAGTGAAAGCCATGTAGTGAGTGTCATTTAGTATCCTTAATCGTCTAGTACTTATCAAAAATTACCGCAAAAGCTCACCACTTTTAGGCATACTGGAGGCTAACCAACAGGTCCTTTGGTGCAGCATTAGCAATACCACATTGTTATCGTTTAGCTATTACACACTTAATCCCAAATATACTGACGCTATGATTAATAGCGCTGATCCATGCCTACAAGCTTGACTTAATTACTTGGGCACAACACAATTGGGGCCAATTTTACGCTATGATAGCGCACAATACGAACGCCACTAAAATTGTTCTGGCCAAACGTTAAAGAGTGATGTTGTAGATAGAAACTGCTAATATTTTATTAACAATCCGATTTTAGTTGGGGGGTTTTATTTTGCAGACTTTCACCAACCTAAGGTCATAATATCGCTACCACCCAGTCAAGTGCTCAAACCAAAGCACATAACAAACTCAAACCATTAATCAATGCTGTTTCAGCACTATTATTTGTGGTGCTAGGCCTTGCTAGTGCCCAAGTTTTTTGGCTGGCCTATGATTACTGGACAGTATCAAACGACTCTTTTACTGTTGGCGCTTTTTCTACTATTACCACCGAGCCTAGTTCAAAAAACACTTTAGCAATCCCAGTCCACTATGCCGATGATATAGGTAACGCTCACCTATTTGGCCGACCTGTTAACCAACCTCTAGCTGCTACCAACGAAGCCATACCTGAATCAAAGCTAAAGGTAGTTATTAGGGGCATTTTGGCTTTAGCTGATGACAATAAATCGATCGCTATTTTAAGTGTAGAAAACGCAGCAGATAAGGTGTTCAAGGTGGGTGCTCAATTGACAACAGGCTATCACATCCACAAAATCGTTGCCGATGGTGTAATGGTGGACCATAACGGCCGTTTGGAAATGATTCGCTTACCCCGAGCGTCGCTGGCTGAAATAACAGCTAACAGCGCAGTTACAGGCAACAATGTGGCCACAGGTTTGGGCCAACTGCGTGCGCAGATTATGCGCAATCTGTTAAGCCTGGAGCAACACATTAAGTTTGTGCCCTACACTAACAATGGCCAATTTGCAGGTTATCGTGTTAACCAGGGCAATAAACCAGACATGTTTAAAAAGTTAGGTTTACAGGCCAATGACATTGTTTCTAGCGTCGATGGGGTAGGTATTGGTCAACTGGCTGGCCGTATGGACATACTAACCAATTTATCTGTCGCTAAAAGCCTGCGTTTAGGCATTATTAGAAACGGACAAAAACAACAACTTTTTGTGGATTTCAGTCAATGATCAATGGATTTTTACATCACTTAACAACTTATCTTCGCTTTATTATTATGGCGTTAGTGCTAATAAGCAGTTCCAACAGCTATGGTGAAGGCCTAGTTGTAGGGGAAGATGCAAGTGAAGATAAGGGAGCCAGTCTCAATTTAAAAAACGCTGACATCCACAGCCTGATCGAAACAGTGGCTATAGTAACCGGTAAAAACTTTATCGTAGACCCTAGAGTTCAGGGAAAAGTCACAGTAATCTCTTCGGGCACTGTATCTTCTGATGAACTTTACCAAGTGTTTTTATCAGTATATTGGATGTACATGGATTTATTGCTGCGCCCAGCGGTAGTAGTATAAAAATTGTGCCTAAAATTAATGTTAGGGTAAGTGGCAAGGTTACCGATGCGGCTAGCACTTCAAGTGCTGGTGACGAAATTGTAACGCAGGTAATGGCTGTGAAACATGTGCCAGCGGTGCAAATTGTGCCCGTTATACGCCCGCTGTTGCCTCAAGAAGCGCATCTTTCAGCTTACCTCCCAACCAACATGCTTATCTTGTCGGATACTGCTCGTAATGCCAAGCGCATTTGGGATATGGTGCGCCGTATAGACCAGCCCCTTGAACAAAGCCTAGAAATAGTAAAGCTTAAGCATGCTAGTGCTGGTGAGGTAGTGAGTATTATTAACAGCCTAGGCCTTAATCCTAATGTGGCTACTGGTGCCGTTGATTCGGCCAACAAACTGGTAGTCGCCGACCAGCGCACTAACAGTATTATCATTAATGCAACCAGTGAACTATTACCCCAATTACGAGCTCTTATTGCTCACCTTGATGCACCTGTCGCGCAGATGACAGGGAATACTAAAGTTGTTTACCTGCACTATGCAAAAGCAGAATTGCTTGCCCCTATTATTGCCGACATGGCCTCAGCCCAAATCCCCACAGATGACATTACCAACGCGGGCACCACGCCACCTATGTTAATTAGTGTGCAAGCAGAGCCAGATACCAACGCCTTAATAATCACTGCGCCAGATAAACTACTTCAGCCCATATCGGCGGTTATCAAACAGCTTGATGTGCGCCGCGCTCAAGTTTTAGTCGAGGCCATTATTGCTGAAATCTCTTCCAGCCAAGCAGCTGAGCTGGGTGTTCAGTGGGCCTTAGGTACCAGTAACATTGCTGGAGCTACAAATTTTGGGTCTGGCGGCTCTAATTTGATTCAACTTAAAACCAATCCATTGTCTTTAGGCAGCGGGTTAAGCCTGGGCATCGTGCAGTTTGGTGCAGGCCAACTGGGCCTTGGAGCGTTACTTCGCGCCCTTGCCAGTGACGCTTCGACTAACATCATATCTACACCCTCACTGCTCACCATGGATAACCAAGAAGCAGAAATTGTAGTAGGCCAAAATGTACCTTTTATCACTGGTCAGTATTCCAGCACAGGCAGTGGCACAACACCAAATTCTCCATTTCAAACCATCAAACGCCAAGACGTGGGTCTACGTTTAAAGATCCGGCCACAAATCAACCAAGGCGATGCTATTAGCTTGGAAATATTGCAAAAGATTTCTAGTATAGCCCCTTCTACCGTATCTGCCTCCGACATAGTGACCAATAAACGCTCTATCCAAACCACTGTGATAGCCAACGATGGTGACCTCATTATTTTGGGTGGCCTAATCGATGATAACCTACAAGAAACTTCTGAAAAAGTGCCTTTATTGGGAGACCTCCCTATTTTGGGAGCAGCCTTTCGCTACAAAAAATCTCAGCTAGTAAAACGCAACCTGATGGTCTTTATCAGGCCAACAATTGTGCGCGACGCTGCCGTTCTAGAAGCTGCTAGCCATGGTAAATATACCTTGCTACGCACTCAGCAGTTATTGCGCAACAATGAAGATGTCATGTTGATGCCAGGCACGCAGAGACCTGTGTTAGAAGAGCTTAATAAAACGCTCTCTCAGCCCAAAAGTCCCACCTTAAAAGAACCTGCTAGCACAGTAAACTGGTAAGCCTATGTCTTCTTTGCTTGTGGCCTATGCATCACAGTTACCCTACGCTTTCGCCAAACAGCATCATTTAGTGTTTGATGGTATCTACCTGTTACAAACAGCGAAGACCAGCTTGGCTGCTATACGAGAAGCCCAGCGTATACTGGGGCCTTTGGCTGTTAAATTAGTTGATTCAGCCGAGCTAGAAAAACAGCTGCAGTTGCGCTATCAAAAAGGGGCAGACTCTGCTTTAGACATTGTATCAAGCCTTGAGGACGATCAGTTTTTAGCCCTGGTGATGCACTACCTCAAGCTGAAGAATTGCTAGACAGCCAAGATAATGCGCCTGTTATCCGCCTACTCAATGCCTTGATTGCTGAGGCTATTCGTGAGCAAGCGTCTGATATTCACTTAGAACCCAACGAAACTTGTGTGCGTATCCGATTACGTAAAGACGGCGTATTACAAACTATATTAGAGCCCAAGCGAGAATTAGCGCCACTGTTGGTTTCGCGCATAAAAATCATGGCCAAATTAGATATCGCTGAGCGCCGTCTACCACAAGATGGCCGCATGGGCATTCAATATGCGGGCCGGCCAGTAGATATACGCGTTTCAATTATTCCCTCTGGCCAGGGCGAACGCGTTGTACTGCGATTGCTAGACCGCCAATCTGGGCGTTTGAACCTGGACTACCTAGGAATGCCAAAGACCATACATAATCCCTTGACCAATTGATTCAACGCCCCCACGGCATCATTTTGGTAACCGGGCCCACAGGTTCTGGCAAAACCACCACCCTGTATGCCGCCTTACAGCAAATTAACCAAGACAGTCGTAATATTATGACCATTGAAGATCCAGTAGAATATGATCTTAATGGTATTAGTCAAACGGCTGTAAATACCCAAACTGGTATGACCTTCGCCCATGGGTTAAGGTCCATATTACGGCAAGACCCTAACGTGGTTATGGTAGGTGAGATTCGCGATTTAGAAACTGCCAAAATTGCAGTACAAGCAAGCCTTACTGGTCATTTGGTGTTTTCTACAGTGCATACAAATACCGCCGCAGGCACCATTACCCGTTTGCAAGACATTGGTGTTGAACCTTTCTTACTTTCCTCTGGCATTATTGGTGTTTTAGCACAGCGTTTAGTGCGTAAGCTATGCAACGACTGCAAAAGACCGGATCCACTAGCTGATAATGGCAGCTTTGAAGCGGTAGGCTGTAACTCATGCCAGCACATGGGTTATCGTGGGCGGGTGGGCATCTACGAATTATTAGAAGTGACCGAAGACATTAAAAAGCTGATTCACGACGGTTGTGGCGAACAAGAGTTACAGGAGCGCTCTCAACAACAACACGCAAGCCTGCACCAGCATGGCTTGCAACTAGTTCAGCAAGGTATTACTAGCATGGACGAAGTGCTTCGTGTGAGTCAGGATAGTTAGTTATGGCCAGTTACCAATACCAGGCCCTTGATAGTGCCAGCCGCACCAAACACGGCGTCCTACAAGCCGATACCGAACGTCAAGTGGCCGACCAACTGCAGGCTAAAGGCTTAGTGCCTTTGTTATTAGAGCGACATAGTCAGCCTGTATCACCAGCACAAAAACCGACACACAAAAAAACAGGGTGTTATTTGCACGGCGATTAACTAATAGCGACCTTTGCCTGGTCACCCAGCAATTAGCCACTTTATTAGAGGCTTCCCTACCCTTGGATGACGCATTAAAGGCTATCATCGAGCAGTCTCATAAAAAGGTGGTTAAAGCCACTCTAAGCCAAGTGCTTTCACAAGTGACTGAAGGTTTATCTTTAGCTCAAGCTTTAGCTTTCCACCCTAAGAGTTTCCAGAGGCTTATATTGCCACTGTAGCAGCAGGCGAACAAAGTGGTCACTTGGCCCAAGTACTCATGCGCTTATCTAGCTACACTCAACAGGTACAAGAAACCCAATCACGCATTCAGTTGGCGCTGCTTTACCCTAGTATTATTATGTTGGTGGCCCTAGGCGTATTAACACTGTTACTTACCTACGTGGTGCCGCAAGTAATTGAAGTCATCGTTAACATGGATCAAAAACTACCTACCCTCACAGTAGGCTTAATTGCCGTGAGCAACTTTTTAAAAAACCAAGGCATGTACTTATTGCTAGCCGGTCTAATAGCCTTAGCGGCGCTCAATTTAGTGCTTAAACAGCATCATTTACGGTTAAAAATACACAAAGGTCTGCTAAAACTACCGATCCTTGGCCCTTATTTGGCTATCTTTAATGCCGCCCGCTTTAGTAAAACCTTGGCATTACTCACATCTAGTGGTGTACCTATTGTTGAGGCCTTTGAAGGGGCTCAAGCGGTGGTGAATAACTTATTTATTCGCCAACAAATTATTGAGGCTGGTTTGGTAATAAGAGAAGGTTCTAGTATTTTTTTAGCCCTCAAACCTCGCTCCATATTGCCACCTATTGCCCTGCACTTGGTAGCTAGTGGCGAAACTAGTGGCCGCCTAGCACAAATGCTAGACCAGGCCGCTGACCAGTTAGATACCCAATTACAACGCAGCATTGGTATTGCTTTGTCGCTCATTGAGCCGTTAATGATGTTGGTTATGGGCGGCTTAGTACTGGTTATTGTAATGGCTATTTTGCTACCTATTTTTGATATGAACCAAATGGTTGGCTAACCACCGGCTCAATAAGGAACACGTAAATGCACTCATTAACCACGCGACAGGTCTCTAACCTGTCTTCTAAGCTACCCTCTAAAAAAGTTGATGAGAAGTTCTCCAAACAGCAAGGGTTTACCCTTATTGAGATCATGATTGTGGTGGTTATTTTGAGTATTTTGGCCAGCCTAATTATCCCGCGCATTATGAACCAACCAGACCAAGCGCGCGTGGTAAAGGCCCAGCAAGACATGCGTGCCTTACAAAGCGCCCTTAACATGTACCGCTTAGACAACTATCATTACCCCAACACCAACCAAGGCTTACAAGCCTTAGTGACCAAACCCAGCGGCGAACCCAAACCTGCTAATTGGCAACAACCTTATCTAGACAAACTACCTATGGACCCATGGGGCCAGCCCTATTTGTATTTAATGCCAGGCAAACACAGTGATTTTGATCTATTTACTTATGGCGCAGACCAGCGCAAAGGTGGTGAAGAATCAGACGCTGATTTAGGCAACTGGGATGTTGAGTAACACGGCCCTTAAAACCAATGGTTTTACCCTGCTAGAAGTGATGATAGTGGTGTTTATTATTGGCATTATCACCAGCCTTGCGGTGTATTCCATGTCGCCAATTGGCCCAGCCAGAGAAGCTAAAAGCGAAGCACAAGGTTTAATAGCCAAGTTGGATTATGCTCAGCAACAGGCCATTATTAGTCATCAACCTTATGGCTTGGTGGTGCATGATTCTGGTTATCAATTTTTTATTTACCAAGGGCAATGGCTGCCTGCACCTGGCAAGGCTTTTAGCAAAAAAAAGCTTCGCAGCCGCTTACAACTAAGGCATCCAAAGGTTAACTTAGACGGCATCCCAAGCATTGTGCTTATGCCCAGTAAAGAACCTAGTGTGTATGATTTATTATTTAGCCTAGAGGGTTACCAGTGGCATATCCGTAGCCAACCGCCACAAGCCATTACCTTAACGGCAGGTTCCTATGAATAAGCCAAGTAAGGGGTTCACCTTAGTAGAGATTTTAGTGGCGCTAACTATTTTAGCCATTACTATGGGTGCTTATTTAAGCCAGCTTGATCAACAAATTAGTCAAAGTCACGAATTAAAAAACCGCACCATGGCCCATTGGCTGGCACAAAACCATTTGGCCCAGATGCGCATTGAAGAACGGTGGCCAAACCCAGGCATCCTCAGTGCAAAAGTACAACAAGGGCAACAAACTTGGCACTTACAGCAACAAGTAAGCAATACACCCAATGCAAATATTCGCCGGGTGTCGCTGAACGTTACTAGTGACAATGGAGACTTTTCTGGCTCTTTAGTGGGGTATATCAATGGTGCAAAATAGGCCTAAGACCTGCCAAAGGCAAGCACATCAAAGCGGCTTTACGCTCATTGAACTGATGATTGCATTGAGTTTGTTTGCTGTTTTGTCTGCTATGGCGTTTGGTGGGCTTAACCATTTATTAGGCCAACACCAACAATTGCAGCTTAAACAACAACGTTTTGCCAATATTCAAAGTGCTGTTCAAGTGATGGAGCGAGACCTCAGTCAAATATTACCCCGCTCTGTGCGTGATGCCTTTGGGGACCGCCAAGCTGCACTCGTTGGTGGTGCTACACCAGAGTTTACCTATGCCTTAACCACCAAGATTTGGTTTAATCCCTATAGTTCAAAAGGTAACTTACTGCAAAGAGTGTCATACCAGTGGCAAGACCAAACGCTATGGCGACAGTACGAGAACCAACTTGATGCTGGAGTAGGCGCAAGCCCTGTGCGCTATCATTTACTAGACCAAGTAACGGGGTTCACTTTACGTTTTTTACCTGCCGATGGCCAATGGATAGACCACTGGCCTCCAATTAATACCACAGGAGACGCTAATTTAAACTACCTGCCAAAGGCCATTGATGTGTATTTAACTACCGTAGATCATGGCACTATTCGTCGTTTATTAGAAATACCCCAAGGCCAGTCCCAAGTGCCATCTCAACCGCAAGGAGCCTTATGAGACAAAAAGGGGTGGCGGTGATTATGGTGCTTTTGGTATTGGCCATCGTTGCCATTACCACTGCAGCACTTATAAAACGGCATCAATTTAGCCAAGCCATGACCAGTCAGCTGGTACACTTAGGGCAAACAAAAGCCCATATTCAAGGGGCCCAATTGTGGGCCGCACAAATGCTCACTACCGACAGGCAGAGTAATAAGGTGGATCATTTGGGTGAAAGTTGGGCCCAACTTACCTTGCCAATGCCAGTAGAACAAGGTTTTGTCAGTGGTTACATCACAGACTTGCAAGGTCAGTTTAACCTTAATAGCCTAGTTGCTGACAATCAAGTTAACGAAGCCGCCATGGGGCTGTTTAAGCGATTGCTAGAGCAACAAAAACTCAACCCTCAATTGTCATGGTATTTGGTTGACTGGATAGATCGCAACGTTGAAACTGAACAACAAAACACGCTGGAAGATGCGTTTTATTTGGGCCAAGCTGTCCCTTACAGAAGTGCCAATCAGGCGCTGGTGGATATTTCTGAACTAGGCCTTGTTCGTGGTTTTGATCAAGCCACTGTAGCCATGTTGATGCCTTTTGTTAGCGCCTTACCTCAGCCCACTAAAATTAATGTAAACAGTGCTAGTATTGACGTGCTCATGGCGCTGTCAAATACCATTGATATAAACCAAGCCGAACAGTTAATGATTAATAGAAATGATCGATATTGGCGCACTAGTTCTGCTTTTATTGAGGCTGTTCTGGGGCCAAAAGATAGTGAAAATCAGCATCAATGGAGTGCATTGGCCGAATTAGTAACGGTAGACAGCCACTATTTTAAATTAAACGTTGCAGCGCAGTTTGGCGTTGCTAAAATACAGCTTGAAAGTAACCTTCATCGTGGCAATAATGGCCAAGTGACTGTACTTTCTAAAATTTATACGCCTTAGCACATCAGAGTTTAACCATGGCATTAGCGTCACCCAAACAATATGGCTTGATTCATGTTACTCACCTTAATCAGGATTCACTTGATTCTGCTGATGTGGCTGGGTCACCTGTGCAACTCACTGGGCAGCTCACAGTGCAAATGACTGAAAAATTCAGTTCGCAATGCAACTGGGCAGTAATGAAAGCAGGCCAAATTACTGCCCAAGGCTTCGGTAGTTTGCAACAAGCTGCACAAGCCATGGGCAAGGTTCCTTATGCAGTGGCCTTGCCCATGAGCCAGCTGGTAGTTGCTAAACTTTCTCTTCCTACCAAAAGTGACAACCAAAGGCGCACTGCCATTCCTTTTGCTCTACAAAACCAATTGGCTTGTAACGCAAAAGAGTTGTCCTGGAGTTAGCAATCACAAGGCTATCAACTACAGCTTATTGGTATAGCAAAAAGTAGACTTAATGCCATACAGCAGGCTATTGAAGAAAGTCAGCTTTCACCTAAGTGGATCATAGCCGATGCACTTTATCTTGGTGGTAGTAACAGCCTTTGGAAGCTATTCATTACACCAAGTTACTGGATACTGCATTACGGTGACCATTTAGCTTATCGGGTGGAATTAAACCAAAGAAATAGTACAGACGACGCTGTCGTTTGGTTACAAAAGGCCTATTATGAAGCCCAACAAAACGCCTCTGGAGTGCCCTTTAGCATTGATGTCACTGGCTTTATGCCAAGCCAGCTCGAACAGTTTTTTAGCGATAACAATGTCACCTATTCTAACATTCCACCACTCCACCCTGTGACCAACAGCGCGGTATTATTGGCCCCTCAATTTAATGCCAAAACCTGCATTAACTTATTACCCAAGAGTCAAAAGAAAAACTGGGTACCACAAATCAACTGGCACCTATGGCGCTGGCCCTATGCCTTAGTGGTAGCCTTAAGTTTAATTGGTTTAGGGCACTTGTGGCTTACCAACCAAAACTTAGCGCAACAGATTGAGCACAATATCAAGCAAGGCCAATATCTATTTCATCAGGCGTTACCTAATGAGCGCTTAATAGACCCAATTGTCCAACTTGAAAGCCTTTTAATACAAGCCCAAATGCCCAAGCGAGAGGCCCAATTGCTGCCATTGCTTTATGAATTTAATCTACAACGTGAGCAGTTTTCTGACACAGAGCCTACCCCAACTTTTAAACGGCTTACCTTTGCAGATGGCAAGCTGCAAGTAGACCTCACTAACCCACTAGAAGAGGTCAAGTAATGATTAATACTAACCACCACCATTTGACCCCGTGGGCCCTGCTGCTTTGTTTAGCCTTAGCAAGCTACCCACTATGGCAACAACAGGCACGGCTCAAGACGCAACTAAACGTGAGCCAAGCTGAAGTCAACCAAACAGCTCAGTTAAGCCAACGTTACTTAGCTGCTGTAGGCCCCAAAAACACTCCACAACAGCGTTTTAAGCAATTACGCAATGCAGGGCGATGGTTGGTTACTAGCGCACAACAGCAAGGTTTAAAAGTGGCTGTACAGGAAAATACTACTGCTAACCAAACAAAGCGTATTCAAGTAGATGTTACTGAAGCGCACTTTAATCAGCTGATACAGTGGCTTCAAATGACAGAAATTTCGAGTAACCTAGTGGTAACCCAAAGCTTGCTTACTGCCCATAAAAATGCAGGTAACGTTTTTGGCACTGTCACCTTCGAGATTAACTAATGTTACAAAAAGCAGTTTTAAACCTGACCTTTGCAGCACTATTTATATTAAGTTTAATAATAGGCCTAGTGGCATTTTTACCACTAAATGTTGCGGCTAAACACATACAAACCATTCACCCCCATGTCAACATTCAATCCATTAAGGGTAGCTGGCTGCAAGGGTCTTTATTACTTAGCTGGCAGCAATTTAACGACGTGAATCTGCGCTGGCAGTTGGATTTAAACCATCTTTGGTCTGGCCAGCTTGTAGGTCAAGTTCACATTGACCAAGAAGTTCTCAAAGGCTCAACACAAGTAAGTCTGCCGTTAAGCCTTTTCTATAACAACACCCCAGCTACACTAAGCTTAAGTGGTGGCCAATTTACACTGGACATAGCACAACTTAGCCCTTATGCACCCTATCCATTACCAGCAATAAATGGCCAGCTCACACTCTTTGTAGAACAATTAAAACTTGGTGTTCAAAAAATTGTGGTTCAATCAGGACCCTTTCCTATAATCGATTTACAGCCACCTATACGTTTTTCTACGACTAATGTTTTAGTGCTAGATGGCCTTAACATTGGCCACTTTAGTGGACAATTGTCGTCATCATTAAACCCACTAGGTTACCAACTTTCAATAACCAACCCGTCGAAACCTCTAATGCTTACTGGGCACTCTCTGCTCACACCACAGAAGATTAGCTCCGACTATCAAGTGAACCCTAGCCAAAATACGGACCCTCAATTAATTAAACTGTTAAGCTTAATGGGTCAGAAACTTAAAAATGGCGGCTACCGCTTTAACACTGTGTATGCAATATGATGAACCCGATACGAATAGCCTCTCTAATATGTTTGTTAGGGATTACCGCGCCTAACCTTGCTCATGCCATCGACAAGTGGGAATACAAGTTAGATTTAGAATATGGTCTACGGGTAGATCAATTTGACTGGAATATTGCAGGCAATTTGGCAGGTACTGGCCCTAATGTAATCTCAGAACTTAAGTGGAGTAATGTTGGGTTCCATGAAGCGCGGCTTGGTTTTCGTTTTATTGGAGATCAAACTTGGTATCTCAAAGGCTACACTACCAAAGGTTGGGGCTTCCAAGGCGCAAACCAAGATTCCGACTACAATGGAGATGACCGTAGCTTAGAGTATTCTCGTTCTACAGCGAACTCTGATCGCAGCTCAGCAGAAGACTTTAGCATTGCCATTGGTCAGCAAATTCGCCTTGATAATCGTTTTGGCATCACCCCTTTAGTCGGTTTTTCTAGCCATCGCCAACACTTTACCATGACTAACGGCAGCCAAACCTTGTGCGATAGTAGTGGCACTCCCAAACCTTGCAACAATGGTTTAGGGCCTATTGCTGGCCTTAATTCCAGCTTCACGACACATTGGCGCGGCCCTTGGCTAGGCTTAGACTTACGTTTTGCCTCCGCTAATCGTTGGACTACCTATGCCGAACTGGAATATCACTATAGTTACTACGACGCCCAAGCCAACTGGAACTTACGTAGCGATCTACAGCAACCAAAAAGTCAAGGTCAGTCAGCCCGTGGCCAGGCAGGGTGTTCACCTTGGTTTAGGGCTGTCCTATGCCTTATTGACACCCCACAGCTTTTTAAACTTTGGTTTAGCTCAAAAAAAATATTCCACCCGCAAAGGTGTACACAAT
>MDSY01036821.1_pt1 | contig 21671 bp, 17 predicted proteins | sample 811131 | NCBI WGS metagenome assembly MDSY01 (sample SAMN05326643, study PRJNA326480) | marine metagenome | isolation source: seawater | place: Atlantic Ocean: South West | collected 2010 | reverse complement strand
CATTCTCCATCTGCAGTGGGTATTGCCAAACGTTGATCGCCCAATTGTTGCATTGATGTTGAGTCTAATATGACGAGAGTCACAGTTGCAGTGGAGGGATTTTCATCGAGAAGAAAACCTTCAATACTCGCATTGGCATTGTTCCAAGAGTGTACATATTGCTCAGTATTCAGTAACTGTGGAGCATTATTTTCAATCAGTATTGAATCCTCCTGCCCATCCTCCATGTTTTGGGCATCGTCCTCTTTGTTTGTTTCACCAACCATGAGTACAAACCCTGAGCTCACCATGAGCAGGGCGATGAGGCCACTGAGGAGGAGTAACTTCAATTCCATAACTTCAATAAAACTTTCAAAAGCATATAATTCTTCGTCAGTGATGAATCAACTATTCTTCGGCTGCTCAACTCATGGGAAATTCCGAATGAATAAACGTGCCATCATTGAGAAGAAGCAGTGTTGAATCTCCGTGTTGAACGATCTGCACGGGTATTTCACGTAATGAACTTCGGTGATGTTCAGATAGTGAAATTTGAACTTCTTCTCTCCATCCGCCAATATGCCACGATGCTTGGTCACTGTTCCATAGGGCGTGTTGAACTGGCCCGCTCAACTTAACCGATTTCTGAATCCCTTCAGGGCTATGCCAGAGGACATGTCCACTTTGGTAACAAAGTAAGTGATTGTCATGATTACTGTAAACCGATTCAAGGATTCCATCGTGTTCAATGGTTTCAGACTTCAGCAATTCCCCATTCTTACATTGATAGGTCTTATGCCCTCCACCTTTGGACCATACATGCAGTACCTGTCCTTGTATCGAGGCTGAAATAATTACTTCTGCATGAGGTAGTTTTTCAATTTCTGGCCATGATGGTTCTGGTTTTCTCCAATCTTCGCCAGTGTCTTTGCCCATTGCATAGATTCCTTTTTTCCAGAGAATGAAAACAAATTGGTCATCACTTGAGCAGAGTGTGAGCGGTTCTGCGTCGAGAACATGTGACCATGTTGCATCCGCTGGATGAAGTGCTGCATCAATGGATGTTCGAGTTCGTAATTCACCACGTTCAGGTCCATTTGAAAAAGGGTTCGAGAGTTCAAAAGAGGCCATTCTTGCCAACATTAATTCATGGTCTACCCATGTGGCAATGAGTTGATTGTCGAGAAGAGTTGCTTGCTGAACTGAACAGGGAAAGGGCTTTTTCACCTTATCCTTCGGTTGTAATTTCAAATCAAGTTCGAGGAACTCTCCATCGATTCCTACTGCGATGTAGCCTGAACTCCACGACAATAATTGTGCCGGGTGAAACGGTAACGGGTTCACCTTAGGTGCGGGCATGGAGGGTGCTTTGCGTGCCTCTTTGTCAATACTCGTATGTGCGAGGTATGAAATGTTCATTCGACTAGCACACATTATGGGCGAAGTTCATGTGGTACTCATTGCGGTGAGTGCAACCGACATAGCCTCGACTAACCAATCGGATGCATTGATGGAGATGGCTTCATGGAGTCCGTGTGATTCTGTTGAAGGTCAACCAACATTCAAACGATTACATGCACGGATTTGGATACTTCCAGGGAGTGTTCTTCGAGAAGATTTCCTCGCTCGTCGTTGGATGCAAGCTACGGGGGAAATCGTGGATGAGATTATTTTCCCTTCTCGCCATTCAGCCGCAAGCGGCCGTCCATCACTTACTCTACATCCAATTGGAGTGATGCAACTGGATGAATGTGAGACCCCACCTTATGGTGGTAAAGCAGGTGATGCTCCTCCACCTTCAACCCGTCTCGCCTCGTGGTGGCAAGAATTGGTCAAAATGTCAGAAGATGCAGATTTAGGTGAATCTTTTGATACATCTTTAGAAGTCACTCACCACGGACCATGGCTAGAGGTTCCTTCGTTATTTATCGAAGTAGGTTCAACAGTCGAAACTTGGGGGCATGAGGCTGCAGCCCACCTCTTGGCCGATATTATTCATCGGGGACTTGGACTTGATGGCAGTGAAGGTTTTGGTTCTTGGGACCCTCTTGAGAATAGTGGTCATCCAGTATTGATTACTCTTGGTGGAGGTCATTATGCACCACGCGCAAATAACCTCGGGTTGCATCCAGATCTTCGTATCGGTCACATGCTTGCAACCTATGCACTTCCATTCACCAAACCACTGGTTGAGGGAGAGGAGCCCCTGGGGAATTGGAAGCAGTCAATTAATGCAGCCTTTGAATCTACGAAAAGGGCTTATCCGAACGGAGTCATACTTTTTTCAATGGATAAGAAGGCGTTCAAAGGCTGGCAGAGGCAGGCAATTCGAGACCATCTGGAATTTCTCAAAGCACCTTTGTTGACTTCCAAAGGTATACTTGCCCTACTTGAAGAGAATTCCAGCAACGTTCTTTGAGGTAAGCCTCAAGAGTCTCCGCCGCTTACCAATGATAAGGTGGGGATTATGGTAAGTTGGTTTTCAAAGTCCATTGTCGCCATGACAATCCGCATGCCGAAATGGTTTGTAGGATGGGTTTCTCGGCGTTATGTTGCTGGCCCCAAACTTGACGATGCAGTCAATATAATGAAGCGTCTCTCCAAGGAAAATGCTTGTTTCACAGTTGATGTATTGGGTGAAGAAATAACTACACTCGATGAGGCTCAATTCTTTTTAGATGAATATCTCGCAGTTGTAGAAGCAATTCGTGAAAACAATCTTGATGCTAACCTTTCCATCAAACCAACCGCTTTTGGACTACTCATCGATGAAAAAGAAGGGATGAAGAATATTGAAACATTAGTTCGCATGGCCAAAGAGCACGACCTTTTCGTTCGCCTGGATATGGAAGATTATCGAGTGACGACTGCTACTATTCAGGTCGTTCTTGATCTTCACAAACAAGGGTTGACCAATGTTGGAACAGTTTTACAAGGGCGACTTTTCCGAACGCTTGACGATATCAACTATCTTGAAACCGAATTAGGTCCTGCTGCGGATTATCGCATATGCAAAGGCATTTATCTGGAATCAGAAGATATTGCTTATACTTCCTATACTGATATTGTTGACGCCACGAATGCCTGCATCGATCGCATGCTTGCAGCTGGCTCGTATTGCTCAATTGCAAGTCATGACATCCCTGTTGTCGAATATGCAAAATCAGCCTTAGCATCGTACGGTATGGGGCCAAATATCCCTGATCCGCGACAAAATGCAGGTTCTGCTCGAAACGCTAAAGGTCCCGGCTATGAATTTCAAATGCTGCTTGGTGTGCGTGGACCATTGCGGCGAAAGTTGGCAAAGAAGGGCCACCGGACTCGAGTGTATGTCCCCTATGGAGAAAAATGGTATGAATACAGCATTCGCCGTCTCCAAGAAAACCCTACGATTGGAACTCAAGTGGCGAAGGCATTCATCATGCCATGGACCAATAGGCCCTGATCAATTCCGAGGTCGCTTCTTTTTGCGTTTGTTTGAAGGTGTTACACCCTTCTTGACGACTTCTTTTGAAAGAATCGGATTAGGATTGAAACCGAGTTTACCTTCTTTCCATGCTTGCCTTCGCTCCCTTGGAGTACGGGGCGCAAAGTGGTCTGGATTAGGAGGCACATGCAAATACATCCGCTTAATGTCACGTGCTTCTACTGTGCCGCGAAGAGTTCTTGCACGACCCATGTGAATCGCTCGAATACGCCATGTTTGGTCTTCGATATCGATTAAGTGTCCCGCTGTATATGGTGTGTCTGCTGGTACGGTGAGTACTTCGGAAGTCGAATCTTCACCTCTGGTCATAGTGAGTTTAACTCGCACCATATCGCATCGTAGGGCTGATGCTCTAACGATGAGACTTGCTTCACAATGTTTGACATATCGTCCATCCTTCATTTCAATTTGGTTGATGGACCATAGTTTTTCATCTTCCTCAAAGACATCTTCCAATTCAAGTGTCTCATCTGCATCAATTTCAATAGTTTTAGTAATTGATGAAGGGCCTTCAGTAAGGATAAATGGAATCTCGACAACAGGTGGAGGACGGATATGTGCGGTGTGAATTTTGTCGCATTCATCACACTTCAGCAAATAGTCTGCTCCGCTTCCTTTTGCGGTCTCATTGAGAATGATGTGGCCAGTGGTCTCATTACACCGTGGGCATAATACTGCATTTTCAAGTATAATTTCATCATCTTCGATGAAATCTTGCTCTTCGATGTTGTCTTCCATGGACATCCCTGTCTATGCGCTAATACTCTCCCGTTTGAAGGTACCGGCTCAACCGCTTAAGCGAGCCTTGAAGTCATTGCGCCGAAAGGCACCTCCATGACGGAGCAAGGAGACGCTGATTCTGAAATAGGAAAGGCCAATGTTCTCGCCCATCTCTTGTCTCCAGATGATTCCCGTCCACGAAACGAGCCTGAAATTGCCACTAACATCGGAACTCAGTTGCAGCACATGGGTTTAACCACATGGTCAATCTCTCTTTTACGTCGACTCCGTGACGCATTAGGTAAACTAAAACCTCAGTCGATTCTTGAAGTTGGTGCTGGTATTGGTCATAGGAGCGCATGGATTTATGATTTGTTTGCCACAGATGAATCACCACCTCAATGCTATCAATTGGTTGAGGATGGTGCGAAATTCGCAGTTATTCTCCGTAGATTGATGCTACGCCATGATGCAGATTCATACACTTCCATCGTCGTAGGAAATCTCGATGCCCTAATTGGTGAAACCAATGCGTGGCATGCAGCATCTTCAACGGGGGTCGAAGTTGGTTCACCTCCTCTCGAATCCCAACATGATGCTATCATTGTTGATGGTTTAACGGAAAATCGCTCTCGAAATGTGGAGGCTTTGCTACCTTTTCTTTCAGCGAGTGGAGTTTTATTCACCGTTGAACCAGACATGCCTCTTGGTAATGTGGAAGAGGATGACAAAGAAGGAATGCTTCTGGTTGAGGGATTTAACCAGTGGATGGAATTCATTCAATCGGCAAATGAAACCCACCACATTGCATTCATGCCCTTATTTGGTGGGACACTGGTTGCTCTTACCAAGAAGTGATTACACTCATGCACTTGCTGCATCAAGTAATTGTTCAATTTTCAATAACCCGTAGCCATAGTCATCATCATGTCCATTTTGCCCTTCTCTTGGGGAGGAAGTTTGTTGAATCCACTCTTTGATTTGTATCGTATTAGCGGAGGAAGTTGCATCGGCCAGTTGCGGGTTTTCTTGTAACAAGAGAGCAAGGGCCCCAGTGACATAGACCGTTGCTGCGCTTGTACCATCGACCATTGACCATGTTCCTTCATAATTGACGACGGCCACTTTTTGTGCAGGGGCGACTAGTTCGGGCTTCTTGTGAGGGTCACTACGTGGAGCAAGAAGGGGGAGTGGCAGCAATCGCCCATTGTTATCTCCCGTCGAGGAGCCCGTCCAGTGATCTCCATTCTGAGTCACACCACCTACACAGATTACCAATCGTTCACCGCATGGATTAGAGACATCTCCATCATCGCCATTTCCACCGTCATTCCCTGCAGCAGCTACAACGAGAATCCCCTGTTCGATAGCATCATTTGTCGCTTCATCTGAACCACGTTCTGTTCCGATGTCAAAGGGGAGTATATCTGGTGCACCACCTAGGGATAATGAGATAATGTGTACATCATTTGCAACACACCAGTCGATTGCTTCAGCAACAATTGAGTCTGCTCCTGAACCGTCTTCTGCTAATGCTTTAGCAACAAATAATTCAACGCTAGGGGCGATTCCCTTCATCCATCCATCTGCGACAAGGATTCCAGCCATACTCGTACCGTGACCGTGGTCATCGTATGTAGAAGCCCTGTTGTTGACAAAATCTTTCCATTTGACGAGGTTGACAGATTCAAGATCTACATGCTCCATCATAATTCCTGAATCAACAATGCAAACGCGAATACCATCTCCGTCTGATTTGACCCCATTGAATGCAACTAAATCCGAATAGATTTCCTGAGAGTCAATTGCTTGGTCTCCTGGCCGATAGGTGACAAGGCCATTCTCGCCAAGAACGAGAAACCCTACGTAAATAATCGCAGAGATTAGAAGTATGACGACACCTAAAGAAACCGCTCTCTGAACGAGCACTAAATCCTCTTCCATTTCAGGCTCAAATTGATTCTCGATGGAATACTCTGTTTCAGCGTCTTGTTCCATCTTTCCACACTCCAATTCAACTGAATACATGCACTGCTTCCGAAAGTGTTTCAGCAAAAAGCTTGGCTTCTTCTTCGGTATTATACAAATATGCTGACGCCCGTAAGGAACCGTTTGGATGCCCTCTCGAATTGAACCAGGAATGGACACAATGCTGACCGCTTCGAACCATTACACCCGCAGCCTCGTCAAGCAGTAATGCTATGTCGTGAGAAGGTAGTTCATCCATCAGTATTGAACAAATACCACCGCGTTTGTTGGCATCAAGTGGACCAATTATTTCGATTCCAGGTAAGTCTTTGATACCGTCAGTCATAATGGAATTAATACGCATTTCATGCTGGTTTATGTCATCCATGTTAATTTGAGAGAGGTAATCAATTGCGGCACCAGTAGCAATCATACCAGAGAAGTTTCCTAGACCACCTTCAAACCGTGCCGGAGGGTTTGCCCATTCTATGGAATCATAAGTTGATGACGTTACAGTTTGGCCACCTGATTGAATGGTACGAAGGCCATCAAGTAAGTCGTATCGTCCCCATAGCCCACCCATTCCAGATGGTCCACACATTTTGTGTATCGAGAATGCTAAGAAATCAATGTCCAGTTCTTTAACATCAACCTTCATGTGAGGGGTAGATTGGGCACCATCGACACAAACCAGTGCCCCATGATCGTGAGCAATTTGCGCAATTTCCTTAATCGGTATTTTGATTCCATCGAGGTTGCCAACATGGCTCATTGACACCATTTTTAATCGTGAGCCAGCATCATTACAGGCTTTTTCAAAAGCCTCGATGTTGAATGTATTATCGTCGTTTGATTCTACAATGCGATGGTCAATACCTTGCTCTTGTTCGAGTTGTAGCCATGGGACTAAATTTGAGTTATGTTCTCTGTCAGTAGTCAGAACAACGTCTCCTTTTGACCAACTCATGCCATGCGCCACTTGGTTCAAAGAATGCGTAGCATTTCTCGTAAACACAATTTCACTTGCAGATTCCGCATTAATGAATTTCTGTAATTTTGAGCGTGTCTGGTTTGTGGATTGCGAGATTTTGGTCCCATAGCGATGTACTGATCTTCCACCACAGCCTGGTGTTTTCGTGTAGTAATCGTGTACTGCTTCAACTACAGAGTCGGGTTTCAAGGTTACACATGCATTATCCAAATACGCAGGTGCGTCGTCGTTACGTAATGTCGGAAAGTCCTGTCGAAGTTTTTTAAAATCCATTACCAAGCCTCCACATCTGAGAGATAATCAAGAGCAGGAGCATTCATTCCGCAATTTGGACATATGTAGCGCATTGGTGTCATTTCTGAACAGAGTGAACATTCTGACCCGATGAGGTTCTTGCTTGAGCAGCCTTCAGTGGAGCATGGAACAGTAATCACTCCATCGGGATTACGAGAGATCTCAACTGGTGTTTCACATTCTGGACATTGCGATTCATACCCTTGTTCATTCACACCTTCCCCATCCAATTCGAGCTTCGCATTAATTGCTGCACGTGTTTGGACCTGAACGTCTGTTCCTAGCATTCTCTGAGGATACCAAATCAAGGCCATGAAAAGGGGAATTGACACTCCACCTGAAACAAGATGCGTCACATAAGAACCAACTCGCTCAGCACCACGCTCTGCAACAAAGTGCGCACCTGACCATGCAGAGAGAGTAATCAAAGCAAACCATATCGTAAGCATGACTCCCCATCCACGGAGTGAATGTTCACTCATTTCTAGTTCCATCAACCGCACATCTTCATGAACATGGTATTCCTCGACATGGTAATCTCTTGTTTCAACAACTGCTCGGCCAAAATAATAGATGAAGAACATTACAACAAGCATCGCAAGTGAACCTTCCATCATTCCACCAAGGCTTGCATCCACGGGGAAATTGATTTGTGTTTCATGAAAAAGAATCTGGGCAACAACGGTGATGTTCCAAAAAAACAGTAAGGAAAGTGCATGTATTCGCATAACTGGGAATAGGCGCCAAATTTGCATAGCGAACCATCCCCATAGTATTACTGAGAGAAGCATTTGGAAATATCCCCACCCACCAACAGCGTTCAAACCATCTAAACCAACTTTCGTTGCGTCCCCACCATTAATGATTTCTGGTGACAAAGACCCGAGAACGAATGCGAGAACACCAATCCCCAATGTGGCCCAATACTCAGTATTCCATTCTCTGAGGGCCAGTTTAGTTTGGAATCGCAATTCGACTTGTATTGTGTCCAGTGGTTTCGCCACCGGATGTATCTCAGCAAATGGATACAAGGGTTCAACATCTCGTAATCGAAAAGGAAGAACAGCATCGTCTTCCTCTTCAACGGATGGAGCAGAAGCCTCTTCGCCCATGGTCTTGCTAAACGCCCCACCTTTGAATTGTTTTGGATTCATGTGCTTGGTTTCAACCTAACTTTTCATGGGTGAGCGTTAAACGGTAAAGTAAAGTCGGCCGGATAGAAGCCGAGATCGCATAGCCTGGTATTGCGCGCGACTGGAAATCGCGTGTCCTTGTGGCACGAGAGTTCAAATCTCTCTCTCGGCGCCTTTCATGCCTTTGTATCCATCTTTTAGATCAATTTATCGACCTGTTTGAAGGGACGGATTGAAGAGCCACCGGCGAGAATTGAACTCGCGACCTCCTCATTACCAATGAGGTGCTATACCGCTAAGCCACGGTGGCAGTAAAGACGGCGACCGATACATGGAATATAACCGCTTCGCGTCTTTACTGAATAGAAGAAAAGGCCCTTTGCAGCATGAGTATATCCTCAAAGGCTATAAGGTGATTTTTACAAATATTCGTTTGGAGAAGGCGACTTCTCTGGATGGGATAATATGGAGCGAGAGCAAGAAAACAAAGTGGAGATGCGGCAACGAGTTCGTGATCTTCAGAGCCAAGTTGATGAATTGAAAGACCTTGTGAATACGTTATTGAGCGTTATTTGTGAGGAGCCGGACGGTGTGCACAGTGGTGCAGCACCGACAATCCCCGGCCAACCTGGGACCAATTACTGCATGTGATTATCCTTTGATGACGGCAAGGGGATTAAGTCGAACGACTGGTCTTGCCAATCCGGCTTTCTCAGTCAAGTTGATGACCTCGTCGACATCTTTGTATGCATCCGGGGCTTCTTCAGAGAGAACATTCGGCGTTGATGCGTGAACCCTTATTCCTCTGCCTTCAAGTTCTAGTTTCAAGGCTTTACCGTCGATTGTCTGCTTAGCTTTACTCCTCGAGAGGGCTCTTCCGGCACCGTGGCATGAAGATCCAAAGGCTATGTTTTGACCCTTTTTGGGCCCAGCCATGACCCATGAACCCGTACCCATATCTCCAGGGATAAGCACAGGCTGCCCCAATGAACGATTGGAACTCACCATTTCTTCACTGTCACCACTGAACGCCCGTGTAGCGCCTTTCCTGTGGACACAGCAGTTACAATTCACCCCATCGATGTTGTGAGTTTCTACTTTCGCTATGTTGTGCGCTACATCGTACAGTGTTCTCGCTTCTCCATCGACACCAAGTTCTAAACGCAATACTTCGCGCAGTCTGTGGGCAAGTGTACTTCGGTTGGCAAAGGCAAAATTAGCTGCAGCATTCATCCCATCAAAATAGGCTTTACCCTGAGGCGAATGGAAGGGCGCAGAGGCAAGTTGACGGTCAGCAATTTCGTAGCCCCATTCTTCGTCTATCCACACATCGCCGCGTTGTTTGTAACGTCGCTCAAGATTTCGAACATGGTCGCTGCATACCTGATGTCCCAGTCCACGAGAACCAGAGTGGATCATGGCGACCAGTTGACCATCATACAGTCCCCACTTTTCTGCAGCATCAGTATCTACAGTTTTTCCAACTGTTTGCAGTTCGAGAAAGTGATTTCCGCTGCCCAATGTTCCAAGAGCTCGAAGTCCCCGTTCTTTCGCTCGTTGCGATATGTCTGCTTGTTCTGTGTGGAGAATACCGCTAGATTCAATATTTTTCAAATCTTCATCATATCCATATCCAAGTTCAATCGCTGCCGATGCACCTCCTTGGATAATATTGTCCAAATCAGCCATTGTAATGTCAACTCCACCTTTTCCTGAAGCACCTGCTGGTATTCGACCTGCTAACCGGCCAGCGAGTTTTTTGAGATTTGGAATGTCCTTTTCAGTTGCATCAAGTGCCAGCATTCGTACACCGCAATTAATGTCAAAACCAACACCGCCTGGAGAAATAGCGCCGCCATAGTCGCCGTGTTCAGTATCTGTAGCAACAACGCCTCCGATTGGTAGACCATAGCCAAAGTGCCAATCTGCCATACCCCATGCTTCACCAACAATTCCAGGGAGGCTCGCTGCGTTGATGAGTTGCTCAGGACCCCGGTCATCAGCATGCTTTTCGAGGTGCAATTCATCTGTCACCAAACGGGCATCGACTTTCATGCGGCCATGGGCTTTGATACGCATCGTGCCGTCTCCTTCATTGGAGAGGTAGTGACGCCAATCATCGGCCATGTAGCCTGCTCGAGCGATTCACCTTTGAGGATTGTTCTTCGTTTCTGTATGAAAATACCCATAGGTTTCAAGGGGTGTCGCTGGGTCGGAGAGTTGTAACCTTGGGGGGAATGCATCATATGGGATTACCACCGATTGATTTAGCGGTCTTCAAGAATGAGGGTTATGTTCGTAACCAATGTAGGATTACCAACTTATGGTTTTGGACCAATGACCCTTCTAGAGACACCTGTGGAGATACTACTGAAGATGAATATACCTTCATCGGTGCGCCGTTAATCGACGGATTTCCAATGAGAGGTAAAGCATTGAAAGACGCCATGAGAGAGGCCTTTCTTTCGTTTTTTGAAAATATTGAACACACACGTGTTGAACCCTATCCGGTTCTTGCTCGATGGCGAGACGATATTCACTTGACTATTGCTTCAATTGCAGATTTCCAACCACATGTTACATCTGGAGAAGTTGAGCCACCTGCAAATCCTCTGACGATTTCTCAACCCTGTATTCGCTTGACTGATGTAGATGCAGTCGGTCGTTCAGGGCGACATTTAACGACCTTTGAAATGATGGCTCACCACGTCTTTAATCGTCCCGAAGAAGGTAAAATGTTCTACTGGATGGAAGAATGCGTGCAGTATTGTCATGATTTGATGACTAAGACGTTTAATATTTCATCCGATGAAATCACCTATGTCGAAAATCCGTGGTGCGGTGGCGGTAATGCTGGAGCAGCTGTTGAAGTCATCGTTGGTGGACTTGAATTGGCAACCCTGGTGTTCATGAATCTCGAAGAGCACCCAGAGGGGGATGTCGAACTCAAGGGTGACACATACCGTGAAATGCCTCTACAAATCATCGATACCGGCTATGGTTTGGAACGCTTTTGTTGGGCTGCTGCAGGTACGCCTACGATTTATGAAGCGATTTATCCAGATACGGTTTCTTGGCTCAAAGAAATGGTCGGTTTCTCTTCGATCACCTCTCAATGGCCTGACCTCGATTTAGATGCTCTGCTCGGCGAAATGAGCCGTTTAAACGGCATCATGAACATTGAACCAGGTGTTGATGCAGAAGAACTTCAATCGACCTTTTTGAGGCGTTTGAAAGAACGTGGTATCGATGTCTCACCAGAACAATTCTCTGCGGTAACCGAACCTCTTTCGAAAATTTATGCAATTCCAGACCATCTTCATGCATTGAGTAATATGCTTGGTGATGGATTAGTTCCATCGAATGCGAAAGCCGGTTATCTCGCCCGTATGTTGGCACGTCGAACATTGCGGCTAAGGGATGACTTAGGGTTGACAATTTCACTTTCTGAACTTGCCCAGCATCACATTTCAGTAAACCTTGGGGGCCAAGCGATGAAGCAAACCCATGATGGTTTACTAGGGATACTCCAACTTGAAGAAGACCGTTACATCGAAATGATTCGTAAGGGAAGCAATGTAATTACAACTCAATTCAAAGACCTCCCTCAAGATGCAGTACACATCCCGGATCAGGTACTCTTCAACCTCAATGATTCACATGGATTGGCTCCCGATATGGTCGTTACCCTGGCAAAAAACGCAGGCTGGAACAATGTCCAGATTCGTACTGGTTTTGCTGCTGAGATGGCCGAACGCCATGCACTTTTGGCTAAGCAAGCAGCACAAGCAGTGGCAGAAAAGCCGTTGGTTGAATCTATTCCTGCATTACCACCAACGGTGGCGTTGTACTATGAAGATGTTCAACAACGAGACTTTGATGCAAGTGTGTTGGCATGTCTCCCGCTTGTTGGTGAAGATTTGCCTGAAGGGGCAACACACGGGATTCTCCTTGACAAAACGTGCTTCTATCCGGAAGGTGGTGGACAGGAGGGAGACTATGGACGACTCTCTACTGATTCAACTAACCACCAAGTTCTCGATACACAAAAAGTTGGAACTCACATTCTTCACTTGGTCGGTGGGACTTTTGAAACCGGAGATTTAGTTCACGGTAGTATCGATTGGAATCGCCGTAAACAACTGATGGACCACCACACCTCTGTGCACATTGTAGGGGGTGCAGCGCGACGAATCCTTGGACCGCACATCTATCAAGCAGGTGCAAACAAATCTGTTGAGTCCGGTCGCCTCGACATTACTCACTTTAATCGTCTGAATCGTGAAGACTTAGATGCTATTGAATCATTGGCAAATGAAGTGTTAGGGCAAGTCCAACGCACTGAAAAAACAGAACTCAATCGTAAAGATGCCGATAAGAAATATGGTTTTGATCTGTATCAAGGTGGCGCTCCCAAAGGCAGTTCAATACGAATTCTCCGAATTGCTGACCACGATATTCAAGCGTGCGGAGGAACCCACCACGATGAGCCTGGACAAATTGGTTCGATTCGAATCACCCGTTCCGCTGCGGTTCAAGACGGTGTAGAGCGTCTCCACATTGTCGCTGGACAAGCTGCATTGGATTATGCTCGTAACCAAGATGATTTGTTGCGAAAAGCCAGTGACACGTTTGGAATTCCTCCTCATGAATTACCAAAAGCAACGGAACGGTTCTATTCTGAATGGAGGGAACAAAGAAAGACGATTGAGCAACTCGAAGCAGAAATTGTTCGGTTGAGAACTTCTGGTGGCGGTTCAGATACCTCGGAAATTGATGGCGTGCGTATTGCGATTATGGAAGTCACCGGTGATCTCAAGAAAATGACGAAAATGCTCAAAGAACTTACACTCGACGCTTCAAAGCCAACCTTGGCGATTCTTGGCTCTCGAGAAGGTGGCGGGAAACTGATGATTGCAGTCACGGAAAATACCGTTGCCAGTGAACGTTATGATGCAGTAACCTTGCTTCGAGAAATCGCCCCTCACATCAAAGGTGGAGGCGGAGGTAGGCCAACCCTTGCTCAGGGCGGTGGTTCTCATCCAGAAGGTCTTGATGACGCACTTGAGGCAGCCCGCAAATCTGTTGGTTCTTGATTCGTATCATTCGAGCATGTCGTTTTATCTTCTTGACTCAACTCACACCGGAGTAAAGTTCATTTCTCCCTCTCATAATTTCTAACAGTTGGGATGACTGGAAATATGCCACAAAAACCATCTCAGATTGTTCTTGATGATGACTCGTCTATTGTTTTAGTTGATGAATCCACTGAATCTCAACATTATGTCGAGAGAAAACTTCCCGTTTCCATTGAGGAGCCGGCATCAACTCTACTTTGGCTAGGCCTACTTGGCTACTGCATCACCATTGTGGGCAGTTTCCTTTCATCTGGTTTAACTGATTGCTTCAATACATTATGCTGTGGTTCATTTATCTCGACTGTTCTTTTATCTATTTATTACGCCAATTACGGGAATTGGGAAAAAGCTACGGGGAATAACGGTACCAATGCCAATTTGAATGCGGTTCTCTTGGGATTTGTAGCATCAATTATGTTTATCTTTTATCTCTATTTATCCAAAATGTTCGGACTATAGTGTTCTCAGTGCTTCTTTGTCAAAGTGTGAAACAGCCACATCTCGTGCATTCTCTGGAGTGAACCATTGAACTTCGGAAATTTCTTCAGTTTGTAATTTAAGTGTTGCAATGTCGCCATTCCAGAGTGAACGGTAGGTAAATGATACGAATGATATTCCCTCATCTGTAAATATTTTCTGAGTGATGAGCGGCTCATGTTGTTCCAAAATAATACTCAATCCAATTTCTTCAAGGGTTTCTCGTACGCATCCTACACTTGGATGTTCATCATGATCCATGTAACCGCCAGGTAAAGTCCAAAATCCTCTGAAGTGTCCTCTTTCGACCTTTGCCAGTAATACTTGACCTTCATCATTACAGATCATTACCTTCGAAACGAGTCGGTGTATTGAACGATAGATCGCTTCTCTGGCGACGGGGTGAACGGCATTGTCTGCAATCATTTCATCCTTCCATGCCCAGTTTTTTGGCCAATCGATCTTTGGATAGCCCTTGGTTACTCGGTAGACAAGGTCGCCGAAAACCAGACGCGTTTCTCTGATGACCTTCCATTGAATGCCCAGTTTCTCGATTTCTTCAGATGTTGGTAGGCGTAGTGGATTTGAGTCATTTTGCCTCCCCTGAATTGGAAGTTGAGGTCCATTTCCATCTTCATCGACAAGCAATACTTTGCCGTCGTGTTCTAAGTGTACCACTTCGACGGGATGCATGTGTTACGCTCTCCCCCATGTTTCATCAATGCTCGTATGAAATACATACACTGCAAATGGTATTGTTCAAGTATATGTTCTCAACCGCTATGCCATGGACTTTGAACAACTCAATACATCAGGATGGGCCAAAACCTACCTTTTGGCAGATTCTGAACTCAAAGTTGCTGCCTTGATTGACCCTGTTTTTGATTTCATGGATGAATATCTTCTCTTGCTTGAGCAACGAGGACTTTCACTCGGCTTTGCTATTGCCACACACACACATGCTGACCACATCACTGCGTGTTATTCGTTACGTGAAAAGACAGGATGCGAGTATGTGATGTGGAAAGAAACCGCATGCCTAGGAGTATCCCGCTATCTTGACGAAGAAGAACTCCTCATGATTGGCTCTATTGCTCTCAAGGCTCACCACGTGCCAGGTCATACCAATGACCACGTCGTTCTCGAATCTCCATCACACCTCTTTACAGGGGATTTTCTCTTTACCGGAGAAGGTGGTGCTGGGCGTGATGACTTGCCAAGTGGCAGATTACTCGCTCATTGGGAGTCACTTGAAAAATTGAAGCCACTCGATGGTAACCTTCTGGTCTGCACCGGTCATGAACCACCAGGAACAGAATTCCAGACGCTTGATTGGAACCGTGTAAATAATCCCGTTCTGGGCATGAACTCTTTCGAAGAATACGAATCATGGCAACTGGAAGTAACTGCTGGTTTGGGCTCGGTTTCGAAGATAAAAACTGCCTTACCTGCCAACCTTTTTGCTGAAATACCTGATGAAATACCGTGGATGAATTAGAATCAAGCGATGCGAAGGGCTTAGTATATGCGTTCATGCCCCACATCATGCAACAAAGTTCAGCCCGTGGCATTCTTATCGTCTGTGCTTTACAATTCCTCCTCATTGGTGTCTCAGCCGCCCCTTTCGCCTCTGACCTCAATCCACTTGGTGATTTTGAGCGAATGGATGCGGCACTTGAACAGGAATTGGGCATAGTCGAAGATGATTCAACACTCTCTGTAATCTATCAATTGCACTCGGAAGTTACCGCTGAAGACCGTAATGAATTTGACCAACTCGGTGCAGAATTGTTAGGTGATGCCCCCCTTATCAACGGCGGATTGATTGAAGTATCTGCAAACGATGTGCGTAAAATAAGCCACTGGGACAGAGTCGAATATCTTGAATTAAATCGTGAGTTGGAATTCTTTTATCTTCCTGCTGAATTTGGTGGTGATCCAAATCCTGATGCTGGAATCTTAATGCATGAGACGACTCATGTTGTCAATGCAACAACCTCTTGGCACAGAGCCATCATCAATATTGATGGCACTGTGGACCATGACATGGACCTTTCTTTTACTGAGTGGGACGGTGATGGGACCGCTATTGTAGACCTTGATACTGGTGTGGATGCAGGACATCCAGACTTTGACTATCTCCATCCTTGGACTGGTGAAAAAACGCTCTACTCTGCAAAATGGGATGGTGTTTGGACGGAGACTCGAAACTCCGACACTTCCTCCGGTCACGGCACTCACGTCGGTGGGACCATTGCTGGAAACGGTGATGCATCCTCCGGTCGTCGTGCAGGTGTTGCCAAGGGTGGCCAACTGGTTGCCTTAGGAACGGGTGATGGGGCCTCAATTTTTGCTGCCCAGCAAGGACTCGAGTGGACTTATCAACACTCAACTCCTGGTCAAAACGAATACCACATTCGTGTCGTTTCGAATTCATGGGGAACAGATGGCGATTACGATCCAAATGGTGCAGTTGCCCAACTCACTGAAATGCTCACCTATGACAACGGGGTAGCCGTCATTTTTGCCGCATCCAATTCCGGCGGTAATGGCGGAGAGTGCAGTGGTGGTCTGAAGACCAATGTCTATGCAAATACTCCAGCAGCAATCTCAGTAGCCGCATTGACTCACGATGGGACTGCTGTCACTTCGTTTTCCTCACGTGGTTGCATGAATCAAATGCATACATGGCCTGATGTTGGTGCACCTGGACGCGATATTTGGGCGACTGCGCCCCGTGGCACTGCCATTGATGCTTCAACGAAACTTCAGGGTGATTTGTATTACATGTCCATATCGGGAACGAGCATGGCTACTCCTCACGTCGGCGGCATGGCTGGCTTAATGCTCAATGTCGCTCCTTCGTTAGGAGTTGCTGACTATCATCGTGATGACCATGATGAAGGCTTTTCGCTTGTTGGTGGCGAAGGTACTGCAGCTTACGGGCAGTTTGAAGATTGGGAAACTGCAAATTTTTCTCGAGTTCATGAACTTGAATTAATCTTAGAATTGACAGCCCAATACGAAGGGATGGAAAACTCATGTGAAAGTGGTAATGATGATGATACCTGTAGCGATATTCCGGTGGAATGTTATCGAAGCGCTACCGGTGAGTGCCATGATTGGAGAGTTGGCCATGGGTTGACGAATGTCGACCATGCTGTAGCACTTGCACGCACTTTGCAGTTGATGCGCGACCAGAACGGTGATGGTATTGTGGAACACCCAGAATACACCGTTTGGGATGCGCATGAGATTTACTCTTCATTGATGACCGTTGAAACACTACCTGTTGATACAGACCGTGTCCGTCATGCTTGGAAGGGTGATTGGAATCATTTCAACAACGGCGCAACCGGTGCGGTATACTACACAGATGATTCTCATTATGTTTGGATTCCAAATGGTACCAATAACCTACTTGCATCTTTTACTCCAACCGAAGTGGATCTTGAGACTGGACAGGTTGGTAATTTACAAATGGAAATCGATTTGTCGGAAGACGGTTCTAATGATGCACAGGGTTCTGGCACTCGTGTATCAGATACGTGGATTTATGACCTTGATGTCAGTTCTGAGCATTGGAACTCATGGGCCCATTTCGACATCACTGGACAGGCAGCAACACTGTTTGGCTTTGCAGATGACCCCGAATTCTTTGAATCGAGTATCCCCTATACCGTGGATGTCGTTTTGACTCTTGATTTGTCTTCATCTGTCGACATCACCATCCCGCATCGGCCTGATTTTTACTCGGATCTTGACCCTACTTCTCCATCAGATGCTTGGGATGACTCATTTGAAGGAAAATTAACATTTACTCGAGAAGCATATAATCAACATGAATTGATGTTGGAGATTGTTCCTAAAGTAGTGGTTGATGAAACTGAAAAAGGTTTCTTTTCGGAACTGAGTAGTGTCTTTTCCGAATACAAAGGCTTGACTGCAGTTATGCTCGTGTTCTTCCTCTTGTGCGGACTTGGTGCTGGCTATGCACTGTATGGCATGAATCCGAATGGACGAGAATTTGAAGATTCCATTGATGCTGAATTAGACGCCTAATCAGAGGGGATTTTCAGGAATATTTCCTCGGTTCTCACTTGCTGGTAGTTCTTGTAAATCGGCAAAGCTGAGTTGTTCAATTGGTGCTTTACTCAATGTATTCAATCGCTCCTTCATCACCATCCGCACATGGAACTCAATACGTCCTTTGGTTCGGGTTAAATCGTAAGAGAGTGGATTGAGCGTTTCGATGACTTGTGCACCAAACTCGTCTCGCACATAAGACCCTCTCCATATTGAGTATCCCCATCTGAAAGCGATGCCTACAACAGCGGCTCCATACAAGAGTGTCAATACTGTCAAGGCAAATAAAACTGCATTTCCATCTCTTGCTTCATCGAGTAGATTTCTCGCGATGAGGAACAATAACCCAATCCCCACCAACGGCTTAAGAATACTTTCTAGCCACTGGTCAACTGGAACTAAACGACCCTTTGAAGGGTCGACAAATACCAAATCCGATTCAAATGCTGCATTCAATACACCGAGAGTACCCAGTAAGATGATGTAGAGTCCAGTTGAGAAGAGGATTTCTAATCCCCAAGAGTCTAAGTTGAGTGTCCAGTGAACAATTAGCCATGCAAAAAGTCCCAAAAAAGAACCTTGTGGGACGTGGTTAAAGTGAATTACATGTTGGGAAAACTCATTCATTTTTGCCTTGTCTTCAGCCAATCCTCGATGTGGTTTTGGGATGTGAATAATTTGCCAATGCATCATTTGCTCAATCTTTTTCAGTCCACGGACAAGCATCCCTTTGCGGATGAAGATGTATTCGATAACCAGTAAAACAGGAAAACCGACCAAAATAACTGGCAGTGCCATGATCACGGCCAATGGGAAAATGATAATTGCAGGTAGTAAGAGGAAGTGAGAGAGCGTCAATGGGTGGAAAAGGTCTGCTTCGATAAGACGTTGGTGGCTTGGACGAATGTGTAAACTTCGCGCCACATCATCGAGTGTAGCTCTAAATGGAGCGATTTGACGACCTGCGTCGATGATTTGTAATACCGTATTGCGGTATTGAGATTCCTCATGACCAACTCCGATGAACAACCTCCATCCAAGCCGCATTGGCAAAGCGAGCAGTAGTGGTATGGACAGCAAACTTGCTGCCCATATTAGCGTGCTTGAATCAACGGTTGCCATGTTGTCTCAACTTGCCCACGGTGTTGGAGTGTTTCAAACATCGGGTTCGGGAATTTGTTTGGCTAAGGTTGATGGTCTTGATGCGCAAACACAGACTCATGGCGAGAATTGCTGTGACAGATGGTATGGCTCCAGATGCGGTTGTTTTATTGGAGCGAGCGGGTCATGAAGTGGTTCTTGAATTCATCGAAGAAGACGCATTACGAGCAGGTGCTCTTTCTAATTTTGATGCGATTATTGTACGCAGTGCTACGAAACTCCCTCAAGAGATTATCGAAAAATCAGGAGACCGCTTGAAAGTTATTGCTCGTGCTGGAGTTGGTGTTGACAACATCGACATCAGTGCTGCAGCAGAGGCAGGCATTCCTGTCGTCAATGCACCTCGTGCATCAACCCAGTCAGTTATCGAACTCACGGTTGGGCATTTGCTTTCTTGCCTTCGCCATATCCCTCGTGCAGACCGAGGTATGCGTCAAGATAAGTGGGAGAAAAAAGCCATGAAAGGTACTGAACTGTTAGGAAAGAATCTGGGGTTGATTGGTTTTGGTCGTATTGCACAAGGCGTTAGTTCCATCGCACAGTTATTCGGCATGGAAATTCACACTTATGACCCATATCTACCTGCAAAAGTCGCAAAATCGCAGAACACAACTCTTCACAAGAAAGTGGACACTTTGTTTCAAACTTGCACTCACATTTCTGTTCACTGCAACTTCAACGATGAAACACACCATCTTGTGAATGCTGAACGTATCGCACTGATGCCAGGTAAGTCTCCAGATGGAATTCCCTGCGGCAACCACATTGTCAATTGCGCACGTGGAGGTATCATTGATGAAGAGGCACTTCTCGAAGCACTGGATTCTGGAAAAGTGGCATCAGCCGCTCTCGATGTCTTTGAAGTGGAACCTGTACCACCTGGGAATAAACTCATTCAACACCCCCACTTCCATGGAACGCCACACATCGGCGCTGCGACACTGGAAGCTCAAGCACGTGTTGGCCGAGACATTGCTCATGCGGTAATGGCAGTCCTCGACGGAAAGAAAGCCGATACGACTGTCAATTCACATTTACTCAAGTGATACTTTCACTTCTCTTTGCCGTGGGTCATCTCAAACATAGATGTCCCTACGCGAAAAATCGAGGGCATGCGACTTTTATCACATGCCAAACGCCTCCGTGAAAAACTCTTTTCTCTGCCTCTTGAAGACTTACCAAGGGAGTTTCCCCCTTTTGAAAAGTTGGTCTATTTGACACCGAATATAGAGATACATATCTGTGAAGAATACATCAACTTCAAACACCTCAGCCAACATTATCACATCATGTCGGAAGTGCCTGAGTCCCAGACAAGGGGTTCCACTTCTTCTTCAAAAGAGCGAATCTTGGTGCACTGTGATCTTGATGCTTTTTTTGCTGCTGTTGAAATCCTTCATCATGACCTTGACCCTGAGAAGCCATTGATTATCGGTTCAGATCCCCAAGGTGGAAGAGGGCGAGGTATTGTTTCGACTTGCAATTATGCAGCTCGTGCATTTGGCATACGTTCAGCCATGCCGGTGAGCGAGGCTTGGCGTCGTTGTCCCGGCCACCCATTCGGTCCCGGCCACTACATTCGAGGAAGTCGTGGACTTTACACTCGAGCCTCACGTCAGGTGATGCAAATACTCAAAGAACCGGCCGAATATTTTGAGAAGGCGAGCATTGATGAGGCCTATTTGGATATCACTGAGCAGGTCAATGGCGATTGGGATCTCGCGTACGCCCTTTGTAGGACACTTCAAGATCGCATTGAAAAGGAGGTTGGATTAACCGCTTCTTTTGGAATTGCACCTACTCGGATTCTTGCTAAAATGTCAAGTGAAGTCAACAAACCCAAAGGGATATTTCGTATTCTTCCTGATGAAATTGGAGACTTTTTTGAAGGAAGGTCACTACGTGAAGTCCCTGGGATTGGCCCTAAAAGAGCAACTCAACTGGCTGAATGGGGTTTTGTTACTGTAGATGAGGCCTCTGTCTTGGGTGAACTAGCCCTGGGGAGAATGGCTGGCGAACGGTTTGCTGCATGGCTCATGCAGGTAGTTGATGGCACTACAAGTTCTGAAGTAAGTCAATTGAGGAGTCGAAAGTCAATTGGTAAAGAGCGAACTTTCTCTTCCGACCAGACTGACCATGAAGCAGTTCTTGAGGTGCTGCGTTCGTTGACTGAACGAGTCTTGAAACGTTCGAAAGAGATGGGAATCTCCGGTCGCTTAGCCGAAGTTAAGATTCGT
>MDSY01127359.1_pt1 | contig 21687 bp, 21 predicted proteins | sample 811131 | NCBI WGS metagenome assembly MDSY01 (sample SAMN05326643, study PRJNA326480) | marine metagenome | isolation source: seawater | place: Atlantic Ocean: South West | collected 2010 | reverse complement strand
CTATCTTTGAAAAATCAATCATATTTTGTTCTGAATCCATACACTGAACATCGTATTTACCCTTTGTTATGTGAACACGCGAACAAAATATTTTATCATCCCCAATTATTGGATGATACATTTCTTTAATAGCAGCCGCAGGTGGTAATGGACGACCCTCCAGTGGACCACCTTTCTGCCACATATGTCCAAACCATTTATTATGGTTCTTTACAAATTCTTCTACTAACCAAGATTCAAGGTTAGCAATCCATTGCATAAACTCAACATGTTTAGCATCATTATCTTCTAATTTTAATTTCAAAAATCCATTTTTAGAAGCCTCAGTTATATCAAGACTGTTCCCCACTTTAAATATTGGCATTGCAAATTGAAACGTAACATCATCATCCTTACAATGTTCAACCATAGCACCCCAAGATCCACCAACTAATTCGCCACCATCTGTTAATTGAAAGTCACTTAAATCAACCATATCAAAATCAGGGACATATTCTGCATCTGAATCATATTCATCTTCAAATGTCGACATGCGTTGATTTAAGAATTATAATATAATAATTATTTCAAACGCAATCATGATAATTAGAGAAATTATACGTGATTTATTACACCATACACTTGATGAGGTACGTGAGAAAAAAAATATGGCACGTCTACAAAATGACTTAATTGATCCAATTATTAGATATGCATTTGCACATTTATATCCTTATATAATAGTCACATCAATATTGTTTTTTTTCATATTCATTTTAGCAGTCGCCATATTAATTTTTATTCTAAAAGGAAAGTAAATCTATAAATTTTCTACATATACTCTTTCATCATCCGATTTTAACGAATATGTTGCGCCCATTGGTGATTCCCCAGAACCTAGTAATGAAAAATAAAATATCGGTCTTGATTGATTAGATATATTTGCACCACCACGATGATGTACTTCTGAAGACCATATTATTAAACTACCTTTACTAGCTGAACACTTTACTCTTTTTATATCCATTATTCTACATAACATTTCAGTTGCCTCATCATTAATAAGATCATCTGCAGAATATTCACCTATTCCCCCCCTCTTTTCTATTTCATATTTCATATTTCCAACAGATTTATAATAATTTGTAAAATAACTTTTTGTTTTATGTTTCTCATGTAATTTATCTATTAATTGATCATTGTTATCCATTTTAAATAATTTGTTAGAACCAACCATTACTTCAAGTGGACCCATATTATCTTCAATATTGTCTAAAGCTATACCAAAAGATATTAATTTTCCACTATTTTTTGTTGGATATGTGTCATAATGCCATGTTTGTGCATAAGCGCCAGGATAACTTATCAACGATGCACATTCGACAACCTTAGAATTAGGTAATATTGTATTTATAAAAGTATTTAACCTTTCATAAACTAATTTTATTGATTTTCCCATTTTTTCGAGAGGAAGTTTTAAATCTATTCTTTTATGTTGACTATTGATATTTCCAAATTCTGCTTTACTATTGTTTAATTCATTTTTTATTGTGTTGATTATTACATTACATTCACTATTTGATAATACATTTGGAATTATTATATATCCATTATTGTTAAATTTGTCAACCAATAATTCTTGATTAACTATTGGTTTTATTTTATCAAAAAAATCGATTATTGTATTTAAACCAAACCACAATATGATTATTAACAAAAATAAAATTAACATATAGTTTTTCATTATTAGTATAATATATTTTCTTGATTGATCATTGTTAACAGTATAAGAACATAATACTATATTTAATTAAGACACAATACACCAAATTTACCAATATGTCTGATTATTTTGATGAATGGTGTAATATGGAATGTATCGATAATGTTACAAATAAAGAAGTTGTTGACAAATTTTTAGAATATTATTTTCGTATACTTGATTCACATTCAAAAATATGTGATGCAAAAAAACAAACAAGTGTAAGAGTTTTTATAGACGGTTCTATTAAAAATCACAAGCAAAAAATTATTAATATGATATATTCTTTAAGTGCGTAGTTTTAATGCAAATTATTATGTGTTTTAAATCATGTCAACTTTATATAACTCAAATCAAATTGTAATTGGAGCAGTTCTTCTCTTTTTAATAGGATATACATTTTTTATTATTCGTAGAATGTATAAAAGAAGAATTGATTCACTTGAAAGCAAAATAGTACAATTAGAACAAGTTATAATAAAACAAAATAATGAATCATTTGATATTAATAATGAACAACAGCAAATGTTTCAGAATATTGTTAATGAACAAACCGCAGAGCAATTATTATCTCCTTTGTTTAATGCACATAATCAAGCATTTTTTGTAAGAACAAAAAATGGTCAAAATAACGAACCACTAGAAATTATTGAAGAAGATAATAATGAAGATGTTGAATCTTATACAGACAGTGATGAAGAAATAATAGAAAATAATGAAAATAATGAAAATAATGAAAAACGATACCAAAACTATGCAATGGAAATTGAAGGATCATTAGAAAATAATCAGAATGAAGAAATCATAGAAATTGCAGAATCATTAGAAAATAATGATAAAGAAGAAATCATAGAAATTGAAGAATCATTAGAAAATAATGATACAGAAGAAATAATAGAAACATTAGAACATAATTCTGATACAAATAAAGAACAAAAAAATGAATGCGATAATACTAGTTCATTGGAAAAGAAAAGATTAGAATTAGACGAAATTAATTCTATGACCGTTGCTGAATTGAAAAAAACACTTCTAGAATACGGAGTTAGTGAAACAAAAGGTTTAAAAAAAGCTCAAATTCGAGAAATGCTCATTTCTTCTTGCACCTAATATTTTACTGTTATAAGAAGTATTTATATAGATTAATATAATCAGAATGCAATCTCAATTTGCCAATTCAAATTCAAAAAAATTACCAACTAGAGCCGGCGGTATTATCTTTGATGAAGATAATACTCATATCGTTCTAGTTTTAAATAGAGATTCATATCTTAAAAAAGAAAACAAATGGGGTTTACCAAAAGGTCATCTTCAAGATTTTGAAAGAACACAACCATATATAGGAGCAACGCGCGAAATTTGGGAAGAAACTGGCATTTATTTTCCAATAAAATATGATACATTTTCAATAGGAATATATGATACTTTGTATTATGTTTTGAAATTAAATAGAGAACACAATCCAACGTTTTGTACCAATGATTCTGATGAAATTTTTAGAGTACAATGGGTTCCCATAACACAATTGAAAAATTTAAAAGTTAATAGAACATTGGCTAAAATTATTAAAAAATGGAAAAATATATTTCCAAATACTATTTATTAAAAATCAAAATATAGATTTAGAAACATTTTGTGAATATAACAATTAACTGTTAATTAGAAATAAATCATTATTACAAATGGCAAAAAAAAAATTTAGTATATCTATTGGTGAAATAAGTTGTAGTAATATTCAATTATATTTAAGAAAGAAAACCTATTCTTTTTTTTATTATTCATCAGATTCATTTGCTACTTATGACCTTGTACACAAATTCAAAATGATAGAAAAATTATTTGAAATAGCAATTGAAACAAATTTTCCAAAAAAAATATTAGAAGATTTAAAAAATATTTTTGTATATATAAGACAAAAATATAACAATAATCGCTCCTTTGACAATAATAATAATTATTATTATTTAGATTATGAATTTTATTTGCATCCTCATTACGAAGCATATACATTTTTATCAACTATGAATTATGTAGTTGATACTATTCTTCATGATAGATTAATTAGTCTTAGATCAATTAAAACTATTTTGGGGAATTTTGAAGAATCAATTTCTCCAAAAATGATACATAAAATACTTACTTGGTTAAAAAAAACAGAACCAAGTAAGTATGGAGCCATACCTCGTAGTATTAAAGAAAACATTATTAATGATTTGAAAGAACTAGGAATAAAAATTAATGCACATTTTTTATGCAAATTTATTGATAACAATAATCCAATTGAATTTGTCAAAGAATGGAACATTAAAACACATAAAAATGGAAAAAGAATGAAAAATAGTGAAATAAGACAACTTTTTAAAAATGCTTTTCATAAAAAAGAGAAAGTTGTGTATCGTTCATATGTTTGTATGCCAGCACTCGATTCACTACCTAATCATATTGAAAATATTATTTATAGCTATTTGGGATGGTAAATATATATTACAAAAATATACCCATAAATAAGTTAAAGATTAATAAATATTAATTATATTAAATGAAAGTTGAAGTAGAACATTCTGGTATATGTGTTAGTATTGTCACAGAAACAAATAATAGCCCATCTCTTTTGGGACAAGTTGCTGAAAGGGCTATTAAAGATATTATAAAAAGTGGGAAATCAGAAAATATGTTAAATGAAGAGAATAATAGTGATGAAGATATTGAAAAATCAGATGATGAGGAGGAGGACGAGGAGGAGGACGAGGATGAGGATGAGGATGATGAGGATGATGATACATATGAAGAAGAAAATGTTGAACCTGATGATGAAGTAATATTATATGAAGGAACTAATAAAAATTTAGAAAAAACTATTTTAAAACATATTAAATCAAACAGTGAAGAGGAATTTGTAAATGAATTAAATAATATTTCAGATATTGTCAAAATTAATGGCACCACAAAGGAACAAAGAAGTTGGGTTTTTCAAGCAACGTCTGAAATACAAAATATTGATGTATGGTCAGTTCCAATGAAAAATGGACAAAGAATCTTGTATTTAAAAAACAGTAATAAAAATGAACAAAAAAATGAATAAAAAATATAACATTGAAACATTATAATACAATTATGGAACAACCAAGAATGACAAAATACGAATATGCTCGCGTTAAAGGCATTCGTATGCAGCAATTAATTGATGGTATGAAACCTTTTGTTGAAACAGATAAAGATGATAATGAAGAAGAAATATTTTTGAAAGAACTTAAAGCAAAGAAAATACCACTAATGATCACTAGACCTTCCGGTTTCAATAAATCAATAGATATTCCATTATCTGAAATGAATGTGGACATGTATATTTAAATTGAAACAATACAAATTTTGTATAACAATATATGAATTGTTGTTTAAAACCAGATTCAGATTCAGATTCAGAATCAAGAGATGCTTTAAATAAAAGAATAAAAGAATTAGAACAAGAAAACTCTAAGTTAAAAAATGAAAAATTATGCAAAAATGAAGAAAATGATTGGAGAGAAAATATTGATATTTTTGTTGAAGAATGGTTTGAAGAAAATAAAGATGATGTTGATATAGGTGTTGTTGATTTTAAACTTTTTAAAATAGATTTATTACCAGATAACGTTGAAAAATATATATACAAAAAAGTATTAAAAATATTATATTCTTTTGTTACAAACATATTATCTCCCAAAAATCATTCTAAACATTCAAAGGAAAACTAGGCGCTGGATTTTTTTTAGGACGTCCTCGTCTTTTTGGTGCTGGTGCTGGAGATTTAGCAGGTGGTTGCTCTTGAAACATATTTATATTTTTACTCGGTTTTGCTTCAGCTTCTCTATACTCATTTATTTGATTCAAAATGCGCTCCACATCTTGATCTTTAGGTCCAGTCATAACATCAGGAACATCAGGCACTTCTTGTATATTCGAAGGATTATTCATTTGTGGTGTAAAACTTGGTTGTGGTGGTACAAAAACAGGTGGTGAAGCCGGTTTATGTTCGTTCATCATATCATTAAATAAATTTCCAAGACCAGGTGAATTTTTTGTAGCTTCTGATACACCTGCTTGAGCAAATTGTCTGGCTAAATCAGGATTTTGTCTCATTATATCATCCATATTAGGCATAGATGAGGATTTGAAAAAACTTTGTGTCATATGAAACATAACAGCACTACCACCAAGCATCATCAATAACCTTAATTCGGGTGCTATTTTTGCTCTTGTTTTATATTTTTCATGTAATTCCTCAAATACATCATCATAATCATTCAAATTTTCATGCAATGATTCAGACCAACCATCTAATTTAATATCAAAAGGATCAAATTTACTATTCATAAACTCTACTCCTGATGCAAAAGCCATCATCGTTTTTCTTTGAAATTTTATACTATTCTCAAGGTCACGTTGTTGTTTTAATCGCGAATATTCTTCACGCATTTCTGAAACACTTGATGAATTACTATAATGTTTAGATAAAGGTATACCTCGAGCTTCTAAACGTTTTAGTTTAAATAACAATTCTTGTTTTTCTTTACCATCATCTTCAAATAAGGATGATGATGTTGTAAATCGTTTTATTGTTGAATTATCACTAATATTTGGTGATGTTTCACGTTCAACATTTATTTTAAACTCTACATTATCTAATGTTTTTGTGTCATCCTTAATTTCAGCTTCTTTAAATGTTGATGTAAAATTTGTTTCTAAACTACCTTTTCTCTCATCTTTTTCTTTAACATCGTTAGATGACACTGCAGGGGAATTTGAAATCGTTTTTGATGGATCTACCAATAAATCTAATTCATCTAGTTTAGGTATATCATCTTCTATAGTATTACCCGTTTCATCTAACCTATTGATTGTTACATCAGAAGTGTTAATTGAATCTAAATTTAATTCATTCATCTTTTATGTTTTAGTTAGCGGTATTAGTTTATACACATTTGTCGCAATAAGCAAATGCTTGAAGTATTACATCTGCTAAATCATCTTTCTTTTTTGAACTATTCCATATATGATGTTCCTTATCTAATATATATTTTGATACAATATCTATTGAACATTGTTTTGTTTTTTTATAATCTCCTTTTATATTGTCCAAATTTACCCAACCCTTTTTAGAACAAAATTTCATTTTCTGAGAGGCAGAAATAAATTTTACATTTTTATTATTCAAACAAAAATAAGTAAATATTATCATTTGCATTGATTTCATTTGTGGATTTTTCATACATGGTTGATTTTCAATTATTACTATATCAATATTATGTGACTTTAATATAGGATCAAAATATGACTTAACATTCAACACTACGTTACGCAAATTAATAGGACCTTTTCTTATTTTATTATCTTTCAAATTCGTTTTTATTATCTTTTGTAATTCAGACTTTTTTTTGGCTGTTCCTATATCCAATTCTAGCTTATTTATACATTCTAACAGCATTTGTTTCGACCATTTTAAATAATAATTTGCAATATAGTTCATATCGTCAAAAGAATGTAACATATTTACATTATTCCAATCATGTATTATACATTTTGTATCTTGGTTTGGTTCCATGTCAACTATTGCATAACTTAAATTTATTAATCCAACATCTATTGATAAAAGTTGCATATTTACTATTATTATAGACTAACCTTAAACAATACACAAATCGTATTAAGACCATTTTGATTTAATAATAATAATAAGAATGGTTATGGAAGTCATGTATGTTGTCAAGCGTGATGGCTCAAAAGAAACAGTTTCGTTTGATAAAGTATCAAAAAGACTGGAAAAGCTTGTAAAAGCGGGAAACGAATTCAATAGAGATCTTGAAATTGATCATTTATCATTGGCTCAAAAAGTTTGTGCTGATATTTATTCAGGAGTTCATACATATGAACTTGATGAACTTGCTGCACAAACTTGTGCTGCACTTACTACAGATTCAGGAGATTATGGAATATTAGCTAGTAGACTAGCTATTTCTAATCATCATAAAAGAACATCACCCTCATTTAGTGAAACGATACAAATTCTTATGGACAATAAAAACAAAAATGGAAAAAACTGTCCAATTGTTACAAAAGAACTTTATAATACAGTTATGAAACATAAAGTTAAACTTAATCAAATCATAGATTATTCACGTGACTATGATATCGATTATTTTGGATTTAAAACAATGGAAAAAAGTTATTTATTAAGAACAAACGGAATTATTGTTGAAAGACCACAACACATGTTTTTGAGAGTTTCATTGGGAATTCATGGGGGTGATATCAAATCTGCTATTCGTAGTTACAATTCTTTATCATTAAAAAAAGCAATGCATGCAACACCAACATTATACAATGCAGGCACAGTAAATGGACAACTTGCATCTTGTTTTCTAATGGGTATCGATAGTGATAGTATTGGTGGAATTTATGATGCTCTTAAAGACACTGCGCATATTTCAAAAAGTGCGGGTGGAATTGGTATTCATATTCATAATATTAGAGGAAGAGGTTCAGATATTGCAGGTGGAGCTGGTACATCAAACGGTATCGTTCCTATGTTAAGGGTTTTTAATAATACTGCTAGATATGTAGACCAAAATGGTAAAAGAAATGGTTCTTTTGCTATTTATTTAGAACCATGGCATACAGACATCATGGAATTTTTAGAATTAAGAAGAAATCAAGGATTTGAAGAAAGGCGCGCAAGAGATTTATTTTATGCTCTATGGATTCCCGATTTATTCATGAAACGTGTAGAGAAAAATGAAAAATGGACACTCATGTGCCCATATAATTGCCCGGGGTTGTCTGATACTTATGGAGAAGAATTTGACAAATTATACGAAAAATATGAAAATGAAGGAAAAGGAGAGCAAATTAATGCTCAAGAATTATGGTTCAAAATTCTTGAATCACAAGCAGAAACAGGAACACCATATATGCTATTTAAAGATAGCTCCAATCAAAAATCAAATCAAAAAAATCTTGGAACTATTAAATCATCCAATTTGTGCTGTGAAGTTATTGAATATTCGGGACCAGACGAAACAGCAGTATGTAATCTGGCTAGTATCAGTTTACCCGCTTGTGTTATTCCACCAGTTGTTGATGGACAAGTTAGTATTACAACTATTCCTAATTGCTCTTTTTGCAAATTAGCAAGTGCATGGGTTAAAAGATGGAATATTGATACTACATATACTTCCCTTTCAGAACCAGTAAAAGGCAAAAAATATCCAATTATCAAAGTTGGAACGTTTGAAGGAGGATTTACTGAATTTATTGAAGCTTTCCCAGTATTATATGATTATGAAGAATTAGGTCAAATTACAAGACAATTGACCAGAAATCTTAATAAAGTTATTGATAGAAGCACGTATCCAATTGAAAGTGCGAGAAGATCAAACACAAGACACCGCCCAATTGGTATTGGAGTACAAGGATTAGCAGATGTTTTCATGAAAATGAGAATTGCATTTGATAGCCCACAAGCAAAATTTATTAACGAAAAAATATTTGAAACTATTTATTATGCATCATTAGATGAATCTATGCAATTAGCACAAAAAAAAGCTGAAAAGAAAAAACCAATTGATGGTGTTAAATATCCAGGAGCATATTCTTCTTTTGAAGGATCGCCAGCACAACAAGGCATTTTGCAATTTGATTTATGGAATCAAAAACCCATTGAAGCACAACCAAATTATGACTGGACTAATCTTAAAAAAAATATTCAAAAATATGGTACAGTAAATAGTCTATTGGTAGCACCAATGCCAACTGCATCAACTGCTCAAATATTGGGAAATACCGAATGTTTTGAACCAATTACTTCAAATATTTATGTAAGAAGAACATTGGCTGGAGAATTTATAGTTATGAATAAATATTTACAAGAAGATCTAGTTTCACTTGGTGTTTGGGACAAACAAATGAAAGACTCCATATTATCAAACAACGGAAGTGTTTCTCATTTAACTCATCTACCACAAATTATTAGAAACACATATAAAACAGTTTGGGAATTATCACAAAAAGTTCTTATTGATTATGCGGCAGATAGAGGAAAATTTATATGCCAAAGTCAAAGCCTTAACCTTTTCCTTTCGGAAGCAAAAGCAAGTGTTGTTACAAGCATGCTTTTCTATGCTTGGAAAAAAGGTTTGAAAACAGGAGTATATTATTTAAGAACAAGACCTCAAAGCAAAGCACAATCTTTCACAATTGAACCAGTTAAAGAACCAGTTTGTGAATCTTGTTCCGCATAATATAAGTCTGCATTTTTTTGAAGAACCCAACTCAAAACAAAATTTATATTCTTTATCAATTTTTGACTTACAAATTCATTTGAATCTAAAATGTTATTTTCAGCACTAAGATTAATTGAATAATAAGTATAAAAAACATCATCCTCCCGAAAATATCTTTTTTTACTATAATATAATTCATTTTTCCAATATTCTACAACACTTTCTTTATTTACTACTTTATTCAAATTATATAAAGTTTTTTTCTCTATTTCATCTACTAAATCCTTCGTAGGGTCATCTTCAAAAAATAAATTATTAGAACGATTACCCAATTTAGTAAAATCCATTTGACTAATACTTTCATAATCATCAAATATTGTTATCAAAAACAAATTAAATACAACACTTCTTAACAAATTTTCAGAATCAGTTTCTTTTTGAAAATTTTCATGAAAATAATTTAATTTATAATCATATTTAAATGCTAAAGATTTAGGTAACTTTTCTCTATTAGAATCACATAAATACAACTTAGGACCATTTTCACTTTGCGTTTCAACATTATTACAACTTATTTCACAACCATTCCCATCAGTAAATCTTATATCTAAATTATCTATTCTTCCATATTCTGTTATACAAAAATCACAAGTTCGAACATGCGAATCCACATCACTTGGACCAAAATGCTCTAAAAAGATTGTATCCGGATTTATATAATCAGTCATTTAACATTTTTTATTACAAATTCTTTAATATCCATTAATAATTTAATTATACATTAGGTGTTTTGTGCCATAATGTACTGTGTTTAGCATCTCCTTCAAAATCTACAATTCCATGTTCATTTTTGGTATAATAATATACTGCTATTGATTTTCTATATAAATCTTTCGGAACACATAAAGGTTCTGGATGTCCATGTACGCTTTTATTTGTTGTATTAAAAATTATACAACGATTGAATATTGGTTGAATACGTTTTACTTCTGAAATATTATCTGGATGATACATAAGTAAATCTCCTTTATATTCACTTTTCCAATCTTTGTTCATATAGATTAATAAATTTATTCGTCTATCTAGTTTTCCATGAATTGAATGATTATATGTATTAAAATCTGTATGCATTCCTAGAAACCCCTCGTTTTTTATCATATGCACACCAGCACCCTGTAGTTTCAAATCTCCATATATTAAACCAGATATTCCTGTTATTTTTTCAAGTTTTTCTATAAATTCTTTTGAATTTAAATAGACAAATACATCTTTCAATGATAACGGTAATTTTTCTATATTACTAAAAGCAAATTTATTATATTCCCTTCCACTTTTTTTATTTGTAAATTTAGAATTAGCATCTTCTAATTTTAAAGAGTTTATATTTTCGTATAATTTATTTGCAATGTCTGTATTAAAGAAATTATCAATCACACAATGAGGAAATGGATTGTTTAAATAATTAATATTAGTTAATTCGATTGAAATCATATTCAATATATAAATGTCATATTTTTTATTAAAAAAATGCAAATTAAAAAAAATGCAAATTTGTCACATTTTAAACTTTCAAGAGTGTAAATAACTCATAATATGATTTTCAATAGTTAACGGAAGATCACGAAGAGTCGGCTTTACAAGTCCAGGCTCGCGAAAATAAGATTTTTCACGTTTAATAAATTCTATTTTATATAGTTTACGAATTTCACTATTTTTTAGTCTTTTTCCATTTTTATGACTTTTAATATTCCATTCCTTTAAATAATGCATCGGATTATTATCATCTATATAACTACACAACAACGATGAATCCATTTTTATTCCAATTTCATTCAATTTTGATATAATTTCTTCCTTTGATTTATTATTTTTACCACGAATTTTTTGTAATTCTATTTTTTCAGGATCTTTTCTTTTTAACCACGTTAAAATATGATGAATCATTTTAGGAGATATTGAATCTTCAAAATTACCAAGGAAACTTGAAAAATGTCTTTCTCTTAATAGTCTTTCCCTTTTTACTATTTGAATTCTCCATCTAATTTCAGCATTAAATCGCCTTATTATTTTAATATTATCACTCTTTTTCCAATATGGATTATTATTACTACTACTATTTATAAAAGTTGCATTATTATATCGAATAATTTCTTTTTCAACCAATTCAAATAATTTTAAAGTGTTTTTCATTTCCTCATCACTATATTTAGAATGTTGCATAACTAAATATTGAGACTCAACATTTTCTAATATATTTGTTAATGATTGCAATAATGGCGTATAAAGTGTGTATTTTAAAGGATAAAAAGCATTCGTTATTTCTACAATTGGCGAACGATCATTTAAAACTGTTAATACACGCTTACCATAATTACCATTTCGATACCAATTACTATAAAAATCTGTCATATTATTCTTGTTATAATTTAAATCAATATATGCTTATCATTTTTTTTGCATTAATCTATATAAGAATTATTTCTTTTCTATTTTTATGAAGTATAGACCAATTAATTTCCAAGCTGGACCTTGTCAATTGACCAATTCTGTATTGGCACAAGCAAGACATGCTATTAGCAATTATGATAATACTGGTATGAGTATTTGCGAAATTACACATTTTAGTGATGAATGGAAAGAATTATATAGCAATACAATTAAAGTATCAAGACAATTCTTAGAAATTCCAAATGATTATTATTGTTTTTATATGAATGGCGGTGCAACTCATCAATTCGCCGCATTATTTTATAACTTATGTGATAAAAATTCAAAAATACAAATATTAGTTACTGGATATTGGAGTCATATTGCAGCCACCGAATTTGAAAAATTTTGTAATGTTACTATAGTTCATAATGAATCTGTTTTAGTAGATAGTCCAGAATTCTGTTTTACATATTTTTGTGAAAATGAAACCGGAAATTGTTTCGAATTTAGAAATGGTTTGAATTTTTCTCCAAAAAATCATTTTTTAGTATCTGATATGAGCTCAATACTTGGAAGTAAAAAAATTGATTTAAATAAATATGGAGTTGTTTTTTCATCATTATCAAAAAATTTAGGAATTTCCGGTTCTTCAATTGTTATTGTTTCAGATGATATCGCCTTAAAAGGAATAACGTGCCCATCTAATGCTAATAACTTAAATGAAATTACATTGGGCACTCCTAATCCAAATGTACCAAGAGTAATGGACTGGTACTATTTTATTAATAAAATAGGACCAACACCTACTATTTTTTCAATTTATATTACATATATTAACATTCAAAATATGATTAATAATGGCGGAATCGAGTATTATCATAACTTAAGTTTACAAAAAAGTGAATTATTCTATAATTATATTGACTCTTCACAAGGATTTTATACAAATTTTGTTAGTCCACAAAATAGAAGTAGAACTAATATCAATTTTTTAGTTAACAATTCTGAAAATATTTCAAAAGAATTTGTTGAAAAAGCAAAACAAAATGGATTTATTGGTTTAGAACATCATCCACATGATCCACTTAAGGGTTGTAGAATATCATTATATAACTCTATTAATATAGACGAAATACAAAGCTTAATTCATTTTATGGAACTATTTAAAAATCTAGTATTACAAAACATACAAAATAATTACAACACTATCTCAAAGGCTTAAATGTATGTTCATAAATTATAGTATACAAAACAATGTTAATTAACACTTTTTCAGAATATAAGGGATATGAATCTGAACTTGATATTTTAGGAAATCTATTAGAAAAACTGTCATCACAAGACCCAACAACATGGATAAATAATGAAAACAATGATGCTTTATCTGAATTAGAACTTATTCAATTTTTAAAAGTTATTTTCAAAATATATGCATCAAAACAAAAAAGAAACTTTTATAAATATGGCGAAACTGTAACAAATCATATTATTAATATACTTAATCCATGGAGTACTCCAAATGTTGCACAAGTTTTTTGCAGTTTTATAGAAAACTATGAAAGATCTCAAAAAGAATATGCATATCTGGGATTGAAAACATTAATTATGAAAAATCCAACACAAATCAAAATTAGTATGCCTAAATTAATTCCAATTATTTCATATGATATTAACGATAGTGGCGCAAAAGTTAGACAAACCGCTGCAGAAGTTTTAGAACTTATGCTATCATGCAGTGGTAACGACGATTTAAATAAATTTATTCCAGTTGTTTTACAAGGTATTAAACAACCAGATAAAATATATTCGTGTGTTGAAGAACTCGCGAGTTGTGTTTTCGTACAAAATGTTGAATCGCCAGCACTTGCTGTAACTGTACCAATTCTATTAAGAGGATTAAGAGATAAAAATACAGCCACTAAACGTTTATCTTGCGTTATTGTTGATAATATGTGTCAATTAATTGAACACCCGAAAGAAATTTTACCTTTTTATGCCGTTTTAAGAAAAAATCTAGAAACACTTACTGAAACAATTAGTGACCCAGAAGCTCGAAAAGTAAGTGCCCGCGCTTTAAACACACTTAAAAGCTCTTGTGCTGGTTCAGAAGATGTTTGTTTCACAAAAAGTGTTCAAGATTTTAATCAATTATTAGAAAATGATGGCGGAGAATATTTGCATGTTTTAACCACAAATTTGTGTAACAGTGCTTGTTTTGACGAAAACATATGGACAAATATTTATGAAAAATATTGTGTATCCAAAAATGTGAATTATAAACAATTGTGCGATAAAGCACTCACATATTCTAAACAACTTTTTGTAATTAAAGGTGACGACTTTGAAGATACTGAAGAAGGTAAAGACTTGTATAAAGGTGAATTTTCATTAGCATATGGTGCACTTACCCTACTTAATAATACAAAACTTCATTTAAAACAAAACAGATTTTACGGACTTCTTGGACCTAATAATTGTGGTAAAACAACACTTATGAGAGCTATTGCAAATGAACAAGTTGAAGGATTTCCAAAAAAAGATGAGCTTAAAACTATTTTTGTAGAACATGAAATTCAAGAAATGGAAGTCGGCGAAGACGATAAAGGTTTTCCCATCTTGAATATTGATTTGTGCGGAGTAGATTGGGTTGTACATTGCTGCAATGTTATGTATTCCATGACACCACCAGTTACAAACGAACAAGTTGAAGATGTTATGTTAAATATTGGATTTGGTAACGCCAAAAAAGATATTGGCAAAGATCGCGCCGCCGATATGAGTATGGGGGTAACAACATATAGTGGAGGATGGAAAATGAAAATGCAACTATGCGCCGCTACACTAATGAATGCGGATATATTGATGCTTGATGAACCAACTGGTCATTTAGATGTTACCAATATTGCTTGGATCAAAAATTGGTTAAATGAATTCAAAAATAATGGAGGATCAATTATTACAACATCTCATGATTCATCATTCCTTAATGAAATGTGCACACACGTTATCGATTTTCAAAATAGAAAACTAAGAATGTTTACTGGAGAAAAGGGAGTTGTATTAAAAGAATTCGTTGAAAAATATCCTGAAAAAAAAGGATATTTTGAACTAAAGAGTGATGTTGTCAAATTTACATTTCCAGAACCAGGACCGCTTGAAAATGTTAAAAGTTTGTCAAAAATATTACTTAGAATGGAAAATGTTACATTTCAATATCCAACTAGAGATACTCCAACAGTATTTGATATTAATCTAGAATGTTCTAGAATATCAAGAGTTGGCGTTATTGGTGCAAATGGTGCCGGTAAATCAACAGCAATCAAATTACTTATCGGAGAATTGAAATCAACACAAGGTACAATTACTAAACAACCCGGACTAAGACTTGCTTATATTGCACAACACGCATTTCATCATTTAGAAAAACATATTCATAAAACGCCAGCACAATATATTATGTGGAGATTTGCTGGTAATGAAGATCAAGAAGGGATCGATCTTATTAATAAAGATCCTTCAGAAAAAGATGATAATGTCAAAATTTTAAAATGCTTTATTCACAAAACAGGTGAACTAAGACCATGTGAAACACCAGAAGAAGAAAAATCAGCACTAGAACCAGAAGCTATTATTAGTAGAAAAGAAAACAAAAAACAAAAAACACGGGAATATGAAGTAAAATGGAAAGGTAAACCAATTGAAAACACAATGTGGGTTCGTAGAGAACTATTGCTTAGAATGGGAGCAAAAAAACTAGTACAACGCCATGATGAAAAAGAAGCTGTTGCAGCTGGTTTAGCATCAAAAACACTAACAGCAAAAGATGTTGAAGCGCATTTAGAACAATTTGGAATAGATAAAGAACAAGCTTCACACACATTAATCAAATCATTATCAGGTGGTGTAAAAGTAAAAGTTGTATTAGCAGCATCAATGTGGCAAAACCCACATATTATTATTATGGACGAGCCAACAAATTATCTCGATAGAGATGGGCTCGGCGCATTAACAAAAGCAATTGATGATTACAAAGGAGGTGTTATCATTATTTCACATAACAAAGAATTTACAAATGCTGTTACACAAGAAAAATGGATCATGGAAAAGGGAAGACTTAGAAGAGAAGGAGCGTCCATTTCAAAATTTGAAGACGTTACAAATAATTCTGCGCCAGGTGAAGATGAAGTTGTTTTTGACTCTTATGGCAATGAAATTAAAGTAGAAAGAGTAAAAACACTTACAGACAAAGAAAGAAAGAAAATGATTAAACAAATTATGAAAAAAATTAAAGAAGGAAGAAAAAAGAAAAATCTTACTGAATTTGAAATTAATGAACTAGAAGATAAAGTATTTGAATTACAAGAACAACAAGCATTAGCAGCATCATCTGCATCTTAACTCTGATTACAAAATCCCCAACAAATTATACTAATTCTACCATTCGTTTCACCCTTTTTTGGAGGTATACCATGCCGCCAAGTTGTATTGATTTTTTTACCAAAAGCATAACACATTCCGTTTGGTAATAAGAATTCCGTTCTTGTTCCAGTTTTTGCATGCTGAAAACAAACACTTCTCTCAGCACCAAATGATACACCAACCGTCATGTTTTGAGTCCTTGCTTTCTCCGGATCAATTGCAGCTGCATCAAAATGAAATGGCTTCCATTCATCTCCACGCTCATATAAATTAAAACGAGTAGCATGAACATCCATATTAAAATAAGTAGCTATCTTATCAACTATTTTTTTTAATAATATACTTCTTCTCTTACAATTTGATTTGTCATCCATTATCCAATGAGTGCCATCTAAATCATTATTTCCATGCCATGCTTTAAAATCATCATATACCATTTCTTCCATCAATTCATTATAAGAATTTGACAAATCTTTGAATACATCCAAAAATAATGCAGGAATTAATAATACATCGTTTTCTTGAATTGGATAAGCAAATCTTTTCCATATTCCATATCCAGTTTGAACTCTCAAATCAGATGGACTATAATCAGGTTCAAAACAAATTGTGTTACGTCTCTTTCTATCTTCAAATGTGTCACTTTTGGGTAATTTTTTAGGAATAATCGATTTTGATTTCTCACTCACAACACCAGGTGTTTGAACTCTTGAAGGAATATTATTCCACGCAGACATTTTTGTGCGTTTAAAATATATTAACTATTCGTGTTCATTTTTTTGTTTTATATTTTTCATTTTAATATTTGTATATATTATACAATGCCATTTACTAGAAAATCAAATAATAAAGTTGGAGGTACCAGAAAAAGAAAACTAAATGCCTTTATGGCCGCGAAAGAAAAGGCTAGAAAAGCAAATAAACCATGTTTTACATACAAAGGACAAAAATATAATAGAAAAATGACTGAAACTGGTATGGCTGTATATTGCAAATAAACTATTTATTTCAAAAATATAAATGCAATTATAAGATTATATATTTTGCAACAATGATGGAGCAGATTTTATTCGAGGAAATTGCATGTCATAATACTTTATTATCTTAAATAGTTAACGAAGCCGTGGATGCGGACGCTGTCTATATGAAATTTTGTAAAATGTTAAATCAGTGATAACTTTTCTTTCACTTTTAATCATATTAATTTTTGTATTTAGTCTCTTTTCTATTGCACCCTTCATCATATGATAGCCCCTAAGAGTTGTTCTAAAATCTTTCGCTATTTCTAAAAATTCTCTTAAATATTTAAAAGGAAATAAATAAAAATTATCACATATAACGCCTCTTTGTTCCAATTCACTAACAATATTAAATTTATCTAATTTTATGTTACTCTCATTAAAATTATCATTAAAAATCAGATCAAATCTAGTCAATAAAACTAAATCGTAATCAATTTTACTATCTAAACACATTTCCAGAACATTTTCCACTTTACGGTGTTTTGATGCCATTTTGGTCGGCGTCGCGCCGGAGTAGTTCGGGACGACCGGATACAAATTTTCATCGATAAAATTATAATTAATTGGTTTATACGCATTAATTAATTTATTATTTTCAATATCATTCATAGTGTCATTTGTTGAAAAATATACATCAATTTTATATCCTTTTCCAAGAAAATAGTCAAATATCTTTTCTTGATAATTCTCATAATTGTATTTAAAATGATCTATCTCCATACATCTACCGCGACGGCATTCGGCATCTTTACATTTCGAAAGTCCAAAGAAGCATATAGCAATTTTTTTAGAATTTTGTTTATTCATATAAATAATATAGAAACACTTTAATAATTAAAAATAAAATACCATCTCCCACTATCATATGCTTTCAAATAAGATAGATCCAATGATGTGTTATATTCATTCGTGAAATTTAATAAATCCGATTTAAGCAATTGCAAATCAATATTTACTTCAATAATTGGATTACACATTATTTTCTTTATTTCTAATGTATTATTATAAGAATTTGATTCACAAATCAAATAATATAATGGAACATTCTTGATATTTGCTTCAAAATCTATTTTTTTAGTAATGTTATTATAATATTTTTCTAAAATAGTTTGATTATGAAAAGGAACCCAACCCAAATATACTGAATTATTCCTCTTTTTTAATAAATAAACACAAGCATCCTTATATATAGATTTATATGTATTTATCATTTCATTTTGATTGTAATCTATTTTTTTACTTTTAGAATCTAAATATTTATATATATTTGGAAATATAGAAACTATAGTCGAATCATGATGTTTTATAAAAGACTTATGTATTCTTTCTGGTATTTTTAAACAATAAATGTTAGAAAATAAGAAACATATAATAGCAATTGAATTATAGAATACCATTTTTATTAATATATAATATTCTCTTTAGTTAAATTAAAATTATCAATATTTTTATGCAAAAAAAAATATATTAAAAAATAATGGTTAAATTCTCTCGTAAATATAGAAACAAAAATTTGAGACATAAATCAAAAAAACAAATCGGTGGATCTCTCAAAAATGCTTTGTTTCGCGTAATTGATAAAATTCATTACGATTATTCACTTAATCCAAAATGGGCAAAAGATCATTTATTGAAAGCATTAATTAGTCCTCCAGTAAATATTAATGCGAGAAATAGTAACGGATATACACCACTTTCTTTAGCGATTCGTTATCTTGATGATAATTTAACTAAAATATTATTAGAACATAATGCAAATCCAAATGTATATTATATAGAACTTGAAAATTTTGAAAATCATAATATTACTCTTTTACATCGTATATCAAATGATGAAAGACATATATCAACTACAAATGTAGAAGATAGTTCCGATGATGAAGAATCATTACAGTCATTAGAAAAACAAAAAACTATTATGCGTCTTTTATTAAAACATGGAGCAAATGTTAATTCTATAACATCAACATATTTCGATACACCACTTCATATGGCTGTAAAAAAAAATAATCATGAATTAATAAAAATTTTACTTGATAAAGGAGCAAATACAGAATTGAAGAATAATAATAATCATAGTCCACTTGATGTTGCAAAAATCAAAGTAAATAATAATAGCCCACATTCAGTTGAAGGTATAAAATCAAGAAAAACTGTCAAATTATTAGAAGCACATGAAGCAAAAAGACGGAGATCTGATTTATATACTCAATATGTGGGACGTTCATCACATCCAAGACTAAATACAGATACAATCAACAAAATAAAACCATTTTATGGTGGTAATGATGCACAAGATGCACAAGGTGCTAGTTTGGAGATTTTTGACAAAATAATATCAGATTATAAAAATAAAACTGGAATGCTAGGTGCTGAATACGAAGGCCACATGCAACGATTATTAGCGGACGACGCGCTTCCCGTGCACCGACGCCGGTATCGTGAAGCCGTCGTCCGCAACAGGCTCAAGAGCCAAATGACCGAAGTGCGTTTTGCTCTCAGGAACATGAATATGTTAAGACAAGAATTTATGAAATGTTATTATTCACCAAATCCAGGTCAAGGATATTTAGACGCAAAAAATAATTTTGAAAGCTTGACCTTTGAAGGTCAAGCTGGTGGCCAAAAGTTTAGACCTAAAAAATTGAAATATAAACCATATCATGGCGGTAATGATGCACAAGATGCACAAGCTGCTGCAAATTTAGCACTAAAAGCAGAGGCTGATAATGCAATTAAAGGAGCTAGAACAGCAGCTTTGTTTAAAGCAGTTATTACAAGTGAAACACCTTTTGAAAATTACAATGAACAACTAGCAAAAGAATTACTTGATACTGGCATTGATCCAAATTCAAGAAATGAAAATCAAGTAACATTACTAGGATTTGCAGTTGATAGATTAAAAACAAATATGGTTAAAATATTATTAGAATACAATGCTGATCCAAATCTAAACTGTACGCCTGGACCAAATGATAGTGGTCCTAGTTTACCACCATTACATATGTTAACTATGAATCTCACACATTTAGAACCATATGATCCAAATAACAACGCTGTACATGCACTTTTTGAAAACGAAGCACATTGGACACAAATGGTAAAAAATCAAAATATACAAGCACAAAAAGATATATTGGTTCTTTTATTAAAAAATGGTGCAAATATCAACAAATTAAACAGTGATAATGACGCACCAATTCATTTAGCAATTGAAACCGAAAATAAACATTTATTACAAAAATTATTAGATAACGGTGCTAATCCAGACATACTTAACTTCAACGGCAAAAGCCCATTTATTTTAGCAAGCGATTCATTACATGAATCCGATTTAGCAGTTGCAACTCTTGTTGTCGAAAATAATCCAATTCCACCATCTCTAATGGAAAGAGGAGCGAATGCATTAGATATGGTTAATATCCTCAGAATACATTTAGCTAAAAGAGAAAGAAATAAAGTATTAACAACACAACTAGCACCACCTACAAATAAAGATATAATTCCAACTAATGAATTACCAAAAGGTAAACGAATAATTACAAAATCCAATGATTATCCACTTATTTCTGATGTAATAGGAAACATAAACTCTTATTACGGCGGCAATTCAAAAAAAAATAAAAAACCATATTATTATCGTAAATCTAAAAAAAACAAAAAACTTGTAACAAAAAAACAGAAAGGCGGACTAATATATGTTGATGATGAGAATGCGTATGCGAACCGCATGTTCGCGGAATCTACCGAGACACATGTAGACATTGTAGGGGGAGCGGGCGACCTTCCCGACGACCGGAAAGAACTCAAGGAAATG
>MDSY01144574.1_pt1 | contig 21690 bp, 27 predicted proteins | sample 811131 | NCBI WGS metagenome assembly MDSY01 (sample SAMN05326643, study PRJNA326480) | marine metagenome | isolation source: seawater | place: Atlantic Ocean: South West | collected 2010 | reverse complement strand
TTTTTAAGTTTTTTATAACATCTGTAACATATAATGCATGTAATAAAGAGCCACCTTCACTTTGAATATGCAAATTAATTGCAGGTGCATCTGTTCCATATTGTAAATTAAATGTTTGTGAAGTTGAATCTAAATCCAGTAATCTTTTTGTAAGTTCAAAACAACTTTCTTGAGTGACAGGAGAATAAAAATATATATTATTATTATTTTGCTGAATTATATTATGACTTCTTTTATTATCAATTAGTTCTTCATTTAAATAATATTGTTTAGGCTCTTCATCCTTTGTGATTTCATTTGATTCTTTATCATCAAAATTGGTAATAATAGGTGAATATACAAATTTAGAAATTATTGATCGTCTTGTAAATTCAGGAGATAACCCTAAACATCTTGTAGCTAGTAAAAAAATTATTATTACTTTCATAAATCTTAAGTAAAGACATTTTTTTAAATATAATTAACTTATTATGATGAATTTATTTCGTCATAATAAATTTTTTTTTTCAGTCATAAATTTCTATAACAGTACCATAACCTTTTGTGTTTCCATCTCTAAAAAATATTACACTACCAACTTCTACAAACTCTTTTCTCAATGTAAATTTAAATTCAACAACTGCCTTATCTTTTGTCCTTAATTTATTACTTTTACTAGTAGACTCAATTATTTTAAGATTTGCCGTCTGTCTTACATTTCCACAATGAATTACAGGCTGATAGTTATCTGATATTGTTGTTGAATGATTTAATATAATTATTTCAGCCTTAAATCTCCAACAAATATTTTTTGTAAAATTTTCTTTATCAAATATAACTACCCCTCTTTTTATTTGTTCTTTTGTAACTATTTCTTTATTTAAAAATCTTAATGCTATACACCCAACTTCATTATTCTTTAATTCATTTATATTTTCCTGAATATTATTGTGCATCGATCTAACTTTAAAAGAAATAAATTTATCATTAATTGGTCCAATAAATAACTTATCATTTAATTTTATTGGCTTACCTCTTAATGTCCCTGATACAACTAATCCGATACCTCTTACATTAAATTTAGAGTCAATATACATTATACTACCATCAATTTCTTTCTGCCAATGATCTCTAGTTTTCAAGCTAAATAAAAAATTTTTTATATTTTCTATATTCTGACCTGTCTTATTTGATATGTTAAATATTGGAATAAATGTATCTAATGGACTTTCCAAATTTAGAAATAAATTTAATTCTTCTTTACAATTATTATCATCTTCAGGAAATGCATATGCCTTCTTTTTAAAAATTGGCAAATTTACTATCTTCTTAATTTTATTGATAGTCATCTGTTTGACTTGTTTAGGTGCCATATCTATTTTTGTTATTAATATAATTATTGGTATTTTTTGATATAATAATAACGCTAAATGTTCCTTAGTCATTTTTGTAATTCCCATGTTTGCAGATACTAATATCAACCCATAGTCTACAAATAAGCCAGTTATTCCAGACATTGTCGTTTTTAAATATTTTTCATGTCCTGCTAGATCAATTAATGACAAAATTTTACGTTTTTCATCCATAATTTTACTTAAGTTATTAAATGATATATTTGATGTTCTTCCTGATTCCAATTCATGTTTATTTCTTAATATTAAATTTCTACATAAACCTCTTCCATCATCCAAACGATTATTCACTAAAACACCAGCAAAAGTTGATTTTCCTGAATCAACATTACCTGCTATTGCTATTCTTATAGTTTCATCAATCATAATAAATTATAAGAATATTGATTTAAGTGTTATTATTATATCCATCCCTTCTTAACTTTTTTATTTTAAGATTTTTATTTGAATTAACTACATTATAAAGTTCAGGGATTATTGGACCTCCTAATTTGTTATATAAGACACCTAACGATATTCCTAAAATTGGGCTTAAATAATATCCTAGAACTGCAGTTTTATTCTTATGGCTAGAAATATATTTTTTAAAATTTTTTGCTTGAAAATATATATTACTTTTAAATATTAAAGGCTCTATGAAAAACCAAATGCTAAAACTACTTACCCCACATAACAAAGGCATTGTAAATTCTTTTAAATTATACATTATATTCTATTATAAAATTTACCTTTAAATTATTTATTTAATTTTTTTAATTTGCTATTTTCAGCTTTTACTTTTTTCAACTCTTTTTTCAATGTTTCTATTTCTTCATACAATTCATCAATTTCTTCTTGGTGTTCTTCATTTATTTCATCTTTTGTTTGCTTTCTATAAAATATACTTTTTTGTGTATTTACAGACCAAGTTTTTTTATTAGGATTTACTCCTCCTACATCAGGTACATTACTAAGAATGACATATTTTTCATAATTATTTTTATTTACTAAAAAGCCACCTAATCTAAATGCTTTAGTTTTTTTTTTAGTTTTTTCATCTATTTTTTCTGTGAAATATCTTAAATGTGTATTTAATGAAACTTGACTTATATCTTCTACCTCCACATATTCTTTTAATTTATCTTTTATTTCATCTGCTGTTAACTTATCTTGTAACGTTTTCTTAGGTCTTTGATAGTCATCACTTCCTAATCTACTCATTAATAATAGTAAATATATTTTGTTTTAAATATATTTATATTATATAACATATATAATGATATTTACCAAATTTATAGCTTTAGAATTAGATAGATTTTTGCAAAATTTTCCTTTTAAAATGGAGGTAGAGAAAATATTTTTAAATTCTATAAATGAAAGTCATTTTTACCATATAGAATCATTTGATGACGGTATAGAAAGCAATTTATATGATAACGAATCAAATTTATTATCACATGTTTCTATGTTTAAATTTGATAAATTGAAAAAGTTAAAAAGTTACATGAATTATTACGATGTATTTGTAAAGATTAAAAAAGAAACGTTAATTTTTGGAGAAATGTATACAATGACATTTGAAGGTTTACCAATGAATAAAAATAATCAAGAAGTTGAAGAAGATATAAGTAATTTATTTGGAGGAACAAGAGAAATTGGAAATTTAGTAAAGTCATTCACTAAAAATTCTGTAGGAGTTCAATATTCAATTAATAAAGATGAATTTTTAGAATATATGAATTATATAAGAGAAAGGAAGAAAGAGAAATTAAATTTATTTAAAATAACTATTTCAGAAATTCCTTTACAAGGTTTAATAGAAAATATTGTTTTTTGTTATTTTTTATGTATATTCAAATATATTATGCCAAATTTTTATAATTATTTTAATGATATTACTCAAATTAGTGATATAATAATTAGTTTTGATTCATTGGTAAATATGAATAAAGTATTGTATGAATCTATGAATCTAATATTTTTTCTAAATAAAAACGATGAGTTATATAAAAAGTTAATTTATATTACTATGTTTAAAGAAAATGAAGACGTTGACCTAGGAGAAATTGATATTATATTTTCAAAAAAGAAATTACAATACAATTAATAAGTTATTTATCTATATCTGCAAATGATAAAAATAAATCTCTAAATTTAGCACCCGGTTCATTTTTTTTATAGAAGACAAAATATTTAATAAATTTTATTTTCCACATATTATTTTTACTATTTCTTAATTGAATTTGAAATTTAGAAAGGTTATTTTTATTTATAAATTTTATAATCATACCTCCCCATTTTAAATTTTCTTTTAAGTCAACTAATCTTAAGAAGCCACCTTCTTTTATTTTTGATAAATTATTCGAATCAATATATTCAAAACCATCTAATTCCGTTTGAAATTTACACTTTAAGCTTGTAATATGTTCTAAGATATTATTTCCTACTACTAAACTAGATATTTTAGTATTTTTACAATCTTTAATTATGGAGTTAGATGATATGTATTTTTCATTGTCATCAAGTTTATAATTTCTATACAATACTTTATTTAAAATTTTATTTTTATTTTTTTGCTCTTTATTAATTTTTTTTTTTTTATCAAAAAATCCTTCTTTTAATAATATTTCATATTTATCATCATTCATATTAATATAATATATAATGTTATTAATTGTTTTAATATTTAAAAAAATAATATTTTATTAAATAAATGAGTAATAAAAAATGGATAGATTTAATTGATTTTGAAAGTTTTTATAAAAATGTTGAGACAGAATCATTATCGTCAGTAGAAGATTTGGAAGATAATGATAATTTAAAAGACTATATTGAATTAAATATCAATAACGATGAGATTTCAAAAGAAATTCAAGATATCGTAAATGATAAAAAATTTGAAAATTACAATAGCTTACAACTTATTGAAAAACAAGATATAATATCATCTTATTTATGTAAAAGTATTCAAAATAATATTTTAGACTCAAAAATATTATATAAATATATAATTTACTTAAAAGATTCATCTCTTTATTTACTAAAAAAAGTAAAATTAAATGAATTCAAACATAATTACACATTCATAAAAAAAGATAAAATAATAAGAAGTTCATACAAATTTTGTAACTATAAACATAACTGCTCTTATAATTATGACAGACATAAAAAAAAAGGTTGTTATGCTGACCATTATCCGCATGACATGATATATGCGGATTGTGACGCATTAATATATTGTTTAGAGAAATATTATAAAAATGAATCAGAATTTTATAATAAAGAAATAATTAAATGTATCAATACAATTTCATATGTTATTAAACACATGTATGAGGAGCTAAATAATTTGTGTTTATATTCAAATTTAAAAGATTATAATAAATTTCATTTTGTAAAAAGTACTTCAAAAAAAATGTTTAATCCAAAAATAATATAATCTTTAAACTAAATCTTCTTCTTTCTCATATTTACTAAATAAATTATCATAAGAAGAATTATAATTAATATTTATTTTGTCATAATTGTTAATATATATTTTTCTACATTTATTTTTATTTTCAAAAATTTTATTTTTTTCTAATTCATTAAATAATATAAATTTATCTTTAAAAATATCTGGAACATTATTAATATCATATTTTATTTTCATTTTTACATATAAATCATAATCAATATTAAATTTTCTTACTATTTCTTGTAATTTTTCTAATTTTTTCTTCTTTTCAACTAATTCGTTTAATAATTCAGTTTGATTTTTTATTACATTTTTATTATTTAAACTATCCTCTGAATTTTGATCTTCATTATTTTTAATTAAATTATTTAATATTTTATCTTCATCATTATTTTTAATTAAATTATTTATCATTTTATCTTCTATATTTTCATCATTATTACTATATACTATTTCTTGTATTTTATCAGTATCTAAAACATCTGAACTTTCGTCATTAATAGAAGATATTTTAAAAGAGCTAGAGCTATTTAAATACATATTTTCATCTGATGAAGAGTCGGTCATGCTATTATTTATAATTTTTATTATCATTTCTTTTAAGTTATTTAATTTATAATTAATATTTTTATCTTCTGTTATAAATTTGGTAGAACTCGCAACATCTATAAAATTATATTCTTCTATATTATAATAAATATCTTCATAAATATTTGTAGTATTTACTTCTGTTTTAACAATATGAATATTTTTATATATGTCTTTAAAGTTAAATTCTACATTATCTAATTCATTTATTAATTTTAATTTAATATTAATGTAATCTAAAACGAAATTAATTGCTTGATCTTTTGAAGAATAACTTGCAAATATATCACAATTAAGAACTATGTATAACATATAATTTAATATATAATATTTCTTTTAATATTTTAACCATATTTAAAAAATTTATTTAAATATAAAATATTTTATATCATAATGAATAATAAAAAATCAAAAGTACGTACAATAAAATATTTGAAAAAGGATAAAAACAAAAATAAAAATCCTGTAAATATTTTAAATGATTCTTTAAAAAATTCAAATAAAAAATATAATATTTTAAATGATTCTTTAGAAAAATCAAATAAAAATGATATAAATCCTGAAGACTTTATAAAAATAATACCATTAAATACAAATAAGGCAACTAAAATGGAAGATCCATTTAATAAAGTATCAGATATATTTGATTTATTATTGAACAAAACAAAACAGAAAAATATTGACTTTATACCTTTAAAAGAATATCATTTAGATTTAAACTTATCATATTATGAAAATGATAGTAAAATAAATGATTTAGATAAATTAATTTATTTTGCAAAAAATTTAAATAATGAAAATAATTATTGTTTTGATATTAAAAAATTGGAATGTTTAATAAAACCATTAGAAGAATTAAATAATTTTATTGGAATGAATGATATAAAAAATAATATTATTAAACAAATTATTTATTTTTTACAAGATTTAGATAGGGAAGCAAATATTATGCATACAGTTATAACTGGATTGCCTGGTTTAGGTAAAACAAAATTAGCATATTTATTATCTGAAATTTATTTTAAAATGAATGTTTTTATGTTTAAAAATGAAGAAAGAAAATATATATCTCCGATTACAAATCAAGAAATTGATTATAAATTTACAATAGCAAGAAGAAGTGATTTAATTGGTGAATATGTTGGTCATACAGCTGTTAAAACACAAAATTTAATAAACAAGGCACTAGGCGGTGTTCTATTTATAGATGAAGCATATTCTCTTGGAAATGACAAAAAAGATTCATTTTCAAAAGAATGTATAGATACATTAAATCAAAATTTAACTGAAAATAAAGGTAAATTTTTGGTAATTATTGCAGGATATGAAGAGGATTTAGAAGAAAATTTTTTTAAATTTAATAAAGGCTTAAAACGTCGTTTTCCATTTAAATATAAAATAGAACCATATACTTTTGAGGAATTAGGATTAATTTTTTTAAGTAAAATTAAGGAAGATAAATGGATTTTAGATGATAAATTAGAATTAATTGAAGGTAATAAGTTATTTAACTTTTTTAAAAGTAAATATAATGACTTTAAATGTTATGGTGGTGATATGGAGTTATTATTATTATCTACAAAAATTGCTCATTCTTTACGAATTTTTTGTAAAAATCCAAATTTAAGAAAAAGGATAGATTATGAAGATATAGAGGAAGGGTTTAATATTTTTAAAGAGGCTAAAAATAATAATGATAATTCTAAAGGATATAATGGAATGTATATATAATAATATATATAAATAATATATTTTATATATATATATATATGAATAATTTATGTAAAATTTTAATTTTATTTCTAGTATTATTAATATTAAAAAACAATTTTACAAAAGAAAATTTCTATTGGGTAGGAGCACTACCAACGCGATTAGTAAATAATAGGTCTTATGATTTACGAAAAAAAATCCCATCATATGACTTAAGAGGAGATCCACATAATCCACCATGGTATAAGACAGGATGGTATGGACCATTTTTTCATGGCTTATTTCCATTCATATTTACAACACCTTTAAATTTGTTCACAGGATATTCATCATATCATTGAGTAAATATGCTTAATTTTGATAAGTCGTTATATATATAGTTTTTTAATTTTAATAAATTACTTTGTATATTTTTTAAATTATTTTTAAAAATATACTTATTTACTTTTCCATTATCTAATATAATACTTTCAGTTATATCAAAGTGTAAATTTTTTTTATTTAAACAAAAAATAAAATCTAATACATAGTCCTTTGGGTTAAATATTATATTTATACCTGATAATTGAATTATTAATTTTATTTCTTTTGATTTTATATTATATTTATATATTGTTAAATTTTTTTCAAAATTATCAATATAATTTACACAAAATTTAAAGTTACATATTTTAGAGTGTTTTAATAAAATAGATTTTAAACTTTCTACTAAATTTTCTAGTAAGTTCTTATATTTTTTAAAGTATGTTTTAAATTCCTTAGATTTGTTACTTTGAATTGTATTTTCAAAATCTTTAAAAATATTAATAAATTCATCAATTTTACTAATTATTTCGTCATAAAATAGCATATACATTTCATAGGTTTTCTTACTATTAAATAATAATTCAGTTTTAAATTCGTTATTTATTATTAAATCTTTCATTAATATTTTTATATTTGTTTTATCATTAAAATAATATTTAAATTCTTTATCTTCCATTAAATTACTTAATATATTACTTTACGTTATAAAAAAATAATACTGAAAATATTTATAATATTATTACAAATTAAAATGGGAAATTTAATATATAAAAAAGAGAAAAAGTCTGAATCTTTACTTCATCTTATTAATTTTAATTCAAATTCATTATCTAATAATATTCATAATAATAATATATTTATTAACTTTGTAAATTGTTATAAAAATAAAGATATAATATTATGTGGCCAAGGATTTAGAAATTTTGATTTAAATGAAATAAAAGATAATTCAAATTATTTTTTAGATGCTAACTTGGGGTTATTAATTTACACAAATTTAAATACATATAAATATATATCTCATGAATTTAAAAATCAAAGTAAATTTGATATAAGAAAATATGGATATTTAAAAAATAAAATAAATTATAAATCAAATGAATTTGTAATTTATAATACTGAAATAATTTCTAACCATCAAAACAATATTATTTTTAATGATGATACAAAATCTAAACAAATAAAAGAATTAATTTATGACATTTATAAATATAATTGTAAAATTAATATAATATTTGCTTGTATTCAAAGTTATAATAATAAAATAAAAAAATTTATTAATATTTCTAATATTAATGATATATTAGATTCAGATAATGATAGTTATATTTTTATTTATTCAAAAAAAATGATAGATGAAGATGGGTTTGATGTTAAAAATTTTTTAAATGATGAATTTAAACTTGAGATAATAGAAGAAAATATATATAATTATGATAAATCATATCCTTTTGAATTAGTAATTAAATTAAAAAAATTGTAAAAATAAATATTTAAATATTAATTATTATTATAGTTAATAATGCCAAAAAAAATATCTGCAAAAAATCAAGATTTTGAAAATTTGAAAAGTAAATATAATGAAATAAGCAAGGAAATAAATATATTACAAATTGAAATTTGTAATAAAGATGAACAAAGAAATATTATTTTAGATAAAATAAGAAATATACAAAATAGTAACAATAGCAAATTAAATTTTAACTTGTTATTAGATGTAAATTCTAATAATAATATTTCTGATAATTCTAATGAAAATGTGGAATTATCTTCAGCTAACGATATAGTAAATAATAATATGATAAAAAATTCTAGTTTTTTATCTCTTGATAAAATAGTTATTAAAAAACCATTAAGAAAAACAGATATGGAAACAGATGATGATGATTCTGTAGACATTTCAGGTGAAAATTCTAGTTCAGACGAATAAAATTGACAATTTTAATTATTATGATTAAATATATTTATATTATAATGATATATATCAATAAAAATAAAAGTTATAATGTTAGTATGTTTTCTGAAAAATATAAAAATTTAAAAGTAAGTAATTGTTATAAATTTACGTCTAAGGAACTAAATCAGAAACCTATATTAAATTTAAATAATATAAAATATCAAAGAAATTTTACTCCATCAAACAACTTTAAAAAATAATTGAAATTTGATATATTTGGATCTATTTCTTATTATAATATAAAATAATGTATAATAATATAATAAATAAAATGTCTATTAAGCGTACGTCTTCTTATGACAATTGCTCGAGTTTACATGCAGCATATGCTTTCTTAAGTGGTAAAACAAATGATTGTTTTCAAAAAGACAAATTATGGAGAGAACAAGCACAATAGTGGCGATACCACAATTCATGCTGAAAAAGATGTTATTGATAGAATATCATTTAAACACAAAAATAAAAAAAATAAAAAAAATAAAAAGAAATATAATTTAATAATAATTAAAGTGTCAAGATTTCAAAGAAATATAGGTATGTCTAGACCTTGTGAAAAATGTTTAATAATGTTAAGACAATTAGAATTTAATTCAGGAATTAAAATAAATAAGATAATGTATACAAATGAAAATGGTGATGTTATTAAAACTAATTTGCATAAGTTGCTTAGTATGGATGATCACCATATATCATCTTATTACAAAAATTCAGGTTATATTTCACATTTAAATATAAATCATAATTGTGACTGCGATTGTGACTGCAATTGTGATTGTGATGAATGTGAAGAAGAAGATGATGATGATGACTAACACTAAGCCCTTGATTAACAAAATCAAGGGCACATTTTTATTAATATATAAAGAATAATATATATAATTAAATAAATGAATAACATAGGAACTTATTCAGAAGATTATAATAATTTTATAAAAAACAAAAATGATTTAAATAATTTAGATGATCTTAAAGAATATAAAACTTTTAGCAATGAATTTTTAAATTTTATAAAAATTAAATTAATTTATTTTATTACTGAAATAAATATATCAATTACTGATATAATTAATGTTATTTTTTTACAACATTTGACATATCATATAAATGACAATAATATTAATATATGTTTAGAAAATGCCATTAAAAATACATCTAAAAGATTTAAAGAAAAAAATTATGATAATAAAACAATATCTTATATATTAAATAGATTATGTAATTTATCAGAAGATGTGAAGTATGACAGAATCAATAAAATATATGATGAAATAATTAATAAAATAAAAGAAAATATTAATGACTCTTTATTAATAGAAATATTAAATTTAAATATCATAGATAAAAATATAGATATATTATTATTAAATAAAAATTTAATAAATTTAATAAATAAAGATGACAAATCAAAAAATCTGATTGATAATATAACATCTACAAATATTGTATCTAATGAAAAATCTAAAAATTTATATTATTCAATAATAACTCAAACAAATTGGATAGATGAATTAGAATATGGAAATTTCATGGGTCTATTAATTAGTATTAAACCTAATAAATTAAATATGTCAGGCCATAATTTAGATCATATTCCGATTAATGAAATAACACATACAATAATTGGATTTGATCAAATACTAGAAGTATATAAAATGAAAAGATATGAAGATGACTACATAAATTATGGAAATATAATCTCTGGAAATGGAGTAGGTAATGGTAATTGTATCATACCTTTGTATATAAATGAAATGCATTGGAAATGTGTAAAGTTATATTTTGAGTATAATATGGGTCTAATTTTTAATAGAAATCCATTTAATTCAACGTATAAACATCAATATATTTACACTCATTTATTATTTAAAATGATAAATCATACATTTTCTAATGAAGAATATCGCTCAGATAAGTGGATAAATTTATTATTTAGTGTATTAAGAACAAATTATGAAATTTATAAAACAAATAGAAATTTAGATAAATTTGCTATTGATAAATGTTACAGAATTGATTGTAATTTATATGAAATAACGTTGGAATTTTTATTTAATAAAAGCTTTTTTGACATAAGGTTATTATTTGAAGAATTAGTTAGAAGGTCATTCAAAAATATTTATAAAGATATTAGTGTTTTGGATGAAATATATAAATTTGATGAAACTACAGCATTAAATTATGACATACATTCTGTAAATAAACATTATTTAATTAATGAAAATAAATTTAACGATTGGATATATGAATTACAAAAAAATAGTATATTTTCAGAAAAAAATACATTAATATATGGTGTTATAATGTTAAAAAATATAATTAGCAAAAATAATTTTTTTGAATTATTCGATCAAAATAATGGAATTTTAAATGACATACATTTATTTCAAATAAAAAAATTTATATCTGAGGTATATTTGCAACCTGTCAATTATGAGTTGTTTGGTTTGCTAAATCCTAAATTTAGCTCTCATATAAATTATACAAAAGAAAAGGTATATTCTATTAATACTTTTACTAAATTAAAGCTTGTAGAAGATAATGATCAATTAAAAGAGTTGTTTATTCAATGTCTTATTCAAAGAGTAAATAAAAGTAGACGTAATGCTATTAAAAATAATAAAATACAAAATCCATTTTATGAAAATAATATTATAGCTCAAACAGGATTATTAATTTCACAAAGATATTTAAAAAAGTTTTATAATTTAAATAATAACGATGATTATATAAATATATTAAATAACATATCTCTGGATAAATTTGATAAATTTATAGATGTTATGATATCAAAGACAATATCATTAAAGAAACATATTATTTCAAATATAAATTTATTAGAAAGTAATAGAAAAGATATTATCTTTAAAAAAATTGAAATGTAAAATATATTACTATATTTAAATTATTTTTATTATAATTGCAGAACTAATAGCCTCTGAAGTTTACATTGAAATGTCTAAAGATTTTGATCATATTCTAATTAATTTAGATGAATCTAAATTAATTAAAAGTAATATTTTAAAAATTTTAAATGACTCACTAATATATGTCATTAAATATAAAAACTTTTATTTAGATGTAGAAATAGAAGGGAAATTTAAATATCATATAGATAATTTGCAAAGATTATTGAAAAATTTATTAAAGGTTGGAAATTACTTTGACAATTATATGAATTTTAAAATTTGGCCTGACTATAGCAATCAGGTTGATGTAATGAATTATAATCGTATATTTTCATATTTTGATGTAGAACGGTCAATGCAAGGGTGTGTATCAAGCACAATTACTAAATCAGTTGTAATAGAAATAAATACATTAATAGATTTTAAAAAGAAAATTGCAGATTATATAATGAGTAATGTTAAATGTATTGGAGATAAAGATATATCTTCATTTAATATAGATTTTGATTCATCATCTATCAACGAAATGTTTAATGACGATTTTGATCTTATAATTACGTTATTATTTGCGAATATTATTCGTACAATACTTGGAAATATTGAGGTAATAAAAAATAATAATTCTGAAATTGACGAATTGGAAAAGTCAAAGCCAACAAAGACAAATAGTAACATACATTTTTAGTTACTACTTAAAAATAAAACTTTATTTATAATATGAAAACAATAATTTTGTTTGATGTAGATGGTACTTTGACAAAGCCAAGATTAAAGGTAGAAAGTGATATAGTTAATATGATTAGTAAATTAAATAAAGATAATAGTATAGATATAGGTATAGTAGGAGGGTCTGATTTTAAAAAACAACAAGAACAACTAGGTGACGATGTATTATCATTATTTGACTATGTATTTTCAGAAAATGGTTTGGTTAGCTATTGTAATAATGAATTATTTCATTCAAATAGTTTTGTGGATTTTATTGGCGAAAAAAGTATGAAAAAGTTAATTAATTTATCTTTAAGATCAATAATCAAAGCAGATCCACCTAAAAAAAGAGGTACATTTATTGAAAATCGTACAGGTATGTTGAACATATCACCAGTTGGTAGAAGTTGTTCGCAAGAGGAAAGGGAAGAATTTTTTAATTATGATAATATTCATAACATAAGAAAAGAAATGATAAATGAAATAGAAAATGGATGGAAAGTATATAAATACGAAAATCCTAATTTAAATATAACAGATTTATCATTTTCAATTGGTGGACAAATTAGTATTGACATTTTTCCAAAGAATTGGGATAAAACATATTGTTTACAATTTTTAAAAGATAAATATCAAAGAATAATATTTATTGGCGATAAAACATATGAAGGAGGCAACGATTATGAAATTTTTATTGATCATTTAACTGAAAGTTACTCTACAGATGGTCCAGAAAAAACTATTAAAATAATAAATACTATAAAATTTTAAATATATTTATAAGAAATATGTGTGGAATAGTTAGTATATTATCTAATAATAAAGTTATAGATAATTTAATTAATTGCTTAAAACAACTTCAAAATAGAGGATATGACTCTGCAGGATTATGTACTTTAGATAGTGAAAGTTTACACTATTTAAAATATGCTAGCACAGATGAAATAGATTCAATTAAAAAGCTAGAGAATGAAATAAATTCAATAACTGATGCTAATATAGGTATTGCTCATACAAGATGGGCGACACATGGAGGAAAAACAGATATAAATTCACATCCTCATTTAAGTACCAATAATAAAATTGCAATAGTTCATAATGGAATTATTGAAAATTTTCAGGAAATTAAGAGTATGTTAATAGAAAAAGGATGTACTTTTAAATCTCAAACTGATACAGAAGTCATAAGTAATTTATTAGAATATAATTATTGTGGCAATTTTATTGAATGTATCAGAAAAACAATAAAAATGTTAGAAGGGACTTATGGTCTATCAATTTTAAATTTAGATGAGCCAAATAAATTATATTGTGTTAGATCCGGTAGTCCAATATTAGTTGGTAAAAGTGATGATATGGTTATTATCACGTCAGAGCAATCTGGTTTTAATGGTTTAGTAAATAATTATTTTATTTTAGATTCTAATGATATTTGTGAAATAGTTAAGAATAATGATGAATTTGAGATAAATACATGTAATAAGTATAATTTGAAAGATGTATCTTTAAAAAATTTTGATTTAACTCCAGATCCTTTTGAACATTGGACAATAAAGGAAATAAATGAACAAGTAGAATCATCATTAAGAGCAATTAGTTTGGGAGGTAGATTATTAGATGATGATAAGGTAAAGCTAGGAGGTTTAAATGAAAATATAGAAATCTTAAAAAGAATTGATAACTTAATTTTATTAGGTTGTGGTACTTCTTTGAACGCTTGTGAATATGGTATTAGTCATTTAAAGGACTTATGTTCATTTAATAGCTTACAAGCTATAGATGGTGCAGAATTTAGTATGAAAGATGTACCAAAAGTTGGTAATACTGCTTTAATTATGTTATCTCAATCAGGAGAGACTTTGGATTTATATAGATGTTTACAAATTGGTAAGGATAATGATTTATTTATAATATCATTAGTTAATGTAGTAGATTCGCTAATAGCAAGAGAGTCAGATTGTGGATGTTATTTAAATGCAGGAAGAGAAGTAGGAGTTGCATCAACAAAATCATTTATAAATCAATGCATTTTATTAAGTATGGTAGCTATTTGGTTTAGTCAAATACATGATAAAAGTAGTTTAAAAAGAAAGCAATATATACTAGATTTAAGAAAATTGCAAATAGATATATCAAATACAATAAAAATTGGTATTAATAATAAAGATAAGTATTTGAATTTATTAAATAAAAATAATATGTTTATTTTAGGAAAAGAGCAAGGTTATTCAATTGCGAAAGAAGGTGCATTAAAAATAAAAGAGATAACTTATATATTTACTGAAGGTTATTCTAGCAGTGCTTTAAAACATGGACCTTTTGCATTATTAGATGAGAATGTACCTGTAATAATAATATCTCCTAATAACGAATATTTTGCAAAAAATTATAATGCATATCAAGAAATAAAGTCAAGAAATTCTCCAATATTAGTTATTACGGATATAGACGATGATAAAATTGATAATAAGATTACAGTCCCTTTAAATAAAACTTTTGCAAATTTATTATCAATAATACCTATTCAATTAGCTGCATATTATTTATCTGTTCATAAAGGTATAAATCCTGATAGACCTAGAAATCTAGCAAAATGTGTTACAGTTGAATAACTTAACAACTTTTAAATTTTTTTATATATAAAAATATGTTTTATAAAAAAATTGTTTATACTGCAGGACTATTTGTAATATTATCATTTCTAATTATTAAGAATAAAAGAATAAAAAGCAATAAAAATGAAAAATTAGTAGGTATTAGTTTTGGACCTACTGGTGGATTTTTTTCTTATCAGATGGGTATTGCTAAATATATTCAAGATAATTTTAAATTAAATGACTTAGTATTTTCGGGAATTTCAGGTGGTTGTCAGTCATCATATGCTTTGACATTAAATATCCCATTACAATGTGTCTTTGATGATTGGGTAATATTATGGATAAATGATTTAAATAGTAGAAATTATTATTTTCCTTCCTTTTATGTATTTGATATTGCAAAAGTTTATCTTATTAAATTCAATTCAAAACATAACTTAAATTTATCTAATTTAAATGATAAAATGTATATTGGTATTACAAAAATTTTTCCATATCCACAATCAATTACAATTTGTAGGTGGAATAATTTTGAAGATTTATATGATTGCTTGAAAGCAAGTCAATTTATACCATTTATATTTGGATATCCTTTTTGCTATTTTAGAAATAAAATGTGTACAGATGGATTTTTTACTAATAAAAAATATGAACCATTAGTTGGAAGATGGTATCATATCAATATTTATGACTTCAAAAAAAAAAAAACATCAAAATATAAAAGTTTATTTGATGGTATTATAAACTTAAATAAACTAACAAACAGTGAATATCATATAAGTCAATTTAAATGTGGTTATACTGACGCTAAAGAAAAACATAATTTATTTTTAATTAATGGTTTAATTGAAAAATAATTTTTTTAAAATTATAATATTAATTATATAAAATGAAAAAAAAATCTTTTATTTTTTTTTTTTTAGGATCAAGTATATTACTTATAATTAATCTGAAAGCTAATAAAAGAAACAGTAATAAAAAAAGTAAAGCTGTAATTTTTGGATCAACTGGTGCAAATTTTTCATATCAATTAGGAGTCACAAAATATATGCAAGAAAAGTTTAATTTAGAAAATTATAAATTTTGTGGAATTTCAGGAGGATGTCAGTCTGCATTTGCATTATCATATAATATTCAAGTAGACTACATTTTTAATGAATTTGTTTTAAATTTATTTAATAAAAATAATAAAAAGTCATATTACAAAACTTTTGAAAATGCGAAAAAAAGACTAAAAGAAATTATAATAAAAGAAAACCTATCAATAAATAAATCTAAAGATAATTTATATGTTTGCATGACAAAGTTTTTACCTTATTTTAATTCACATACTGCATTTAACTTCAATAACTTTGATGAATTATGTGACAGTTTTATTGCTTCACAATGTATTCCATTTGTATTAGGAATTCCTTATACTAAATATAAAAATTGTATATGTATTGATGGATTTTTTAGTAGCATTTTTTATTACTATCCCACTAATGAAAATTGGATTAATGTAAACATTTATAACTTTAATATATACTACTATATAACAGGATTTATATTATTTAATAAATTATATGATGAAAGTTATCATAAAAAATTATATTTAAAAGGATATAATGATGCAAAAAAGAGTCATAATATTTTTATAAAAAAAGGTTTAATTGAGAAGTAAGTAATTTAAAGATTTAAATTAAATATAATAATATGAATGTTCATCATTATAATAAAAAATTTATTGTCATTTTTAGTATAGGTACATCTATAATATTGCTAAAAATGCTTGAAAGAAAAAGAAAAGTAAAAAGAAAAGATATAAAAATAAATGCCATAAGTTTTGGACCAACTGGTGCTAATTTTTCATATCAATTAGGTATAACAAAGTATATACAAAATAATTTTAATTTAAATAATTTTAAATATGCTGCTGTTTCAGGAGGAACACATTCAGCTTTTTGTTTAGGTTTAAATATTGATATTGACACATTTTTTTTCAATTTTACAATTAATACATTTAATAAAAATAATAATAAAAATAAAATATTTGATATAGCAAGGGACAACGCAAAAATATTTAAAAAAAAAGATAATAATTTTGATAAAAATATTTATGTAGGACTTACAAAAATTTTTCCTTACTTACACTCCAAGTCAATTAGTAAATATAATGACTATGATGATATGATTGAGTGTATGCTTGCGTCACAATGTATCCCGTATGTAAATTGTAATTTACCTTATTATACCTTTAGAAATAATTTATATATTGACGGATTTCTTTGTAACTGTAATTTTATGCCTGTCAAAAGTAATTGGCATTATATAGATATATATGACTTTAAAAAAAATGCTTCATATTTTGAATATTTATTTTCTGGAATTTATAATTTAAAATATTTATGTAATGAAGATTTTCATTACAATCAATATATACAAGGATTTAATGATGCTAAAAAAAGACATAAGCATTTTTTAGATATTGGTTTTATTGAGAAATAGTTATAATTTTCTTGGTGAAAATGAAACACCACATCCACATGATGTCGCTAGTTCCTTTTGTGGAGTAAATATAAATTTTGACTCAAATATATTTTTAGTATAATCTTCTTTAATATAATCTACTGTAGTTCCTAATAATAAAAATTCTGACATTGGATCTATTATTAATTTTGTGTTGTTACTCTCTAAGACTGACAATTTTTCTATTTCATCAAATTTCTTTTTATTAATTGACTCTAAATTATAATTAAATCCATTACATCCACCACCTGTTGCTGAAAAAAGAAAACTATAATTTTTATTATTTTTTAGAATTTCACTCATTTTATTCCATGCATTATCTGTTATTGTTATTGGTGCATTCTTCAATGTTGAAAATAATCTATTCATTACTATAATAAATAGATATATTTTATATATAAGCCTATTATTTTTTACCAAAGTTTGTCGCCGTATCTGTATTAAATTCATAACCTACCGCTTCTTTATCTCCTACTACCCACCCGTCATGTCCTGGCTCTATTACATATGCATCTCCTGCGTTTATATCTTTTTCTGTCCCATCATCCATCTTAACATGTATACTTCCAGATACTAAACATCCAACATGTCTAGCCATACAACTTTCAGTGCCAACAATTGGTTTGATACATTTAGACCAGCTCCATCCTGGCTGAACTATCATTTTTGCTGCAACTGCTGAACCTAAGTCACACATATGAACTTTTACACAAGGCATTTCTCTTACTTCGTCAGGATTATCAAAACTCTTGACATTCACGCTCATTATAATAACTATGATATATTTTTAAAACTAAAAAATTAATAAAGTATATATTTCTTTACAAAAAATTGAAATTATTTTATATAAAGTATAATATTATATTTAAATAAATGAACATATCTAATATTCACGAATATCCATTGCTAGCTGGCAATTGGTATGTTGGTCGTCAAATAGGTAAGGGGTCATCATCAATTGTCCGAATTGGATGGGATCTTAAACTACAAAAGTATGTCGCTCTAAAATATATAGATGAAAATGCTGGATGGGAAAGAAAACGTGAAGGATCAATTATAAAATATAAGTCTATTTATAGCAATCCTTTTCTTATCTCTCCATTAGGAATAGTAATAAGTAATGGGACTAGCAATTATACTATTTACACAAGTAATAAAAAAAAAATTGTATATGAAGATGATGATGATGATGATGAAGATTTTGATTTTATAGGTGACATTAATAAAGATGTTTTTGTGATAATATTGGAACTACAATATTCTGATCTAAGAAATTTAATTAATCCAGAAAATATAATTTCTTTAGATGCTACAGCAAAATACCTTATTGGTATTTTGAATGGAATTAATGAATTACATAATTTAGGAATACTACATAGAGATATAAAGCCAGAAAATTTATTTTTAACTAATGAGGGAGATGAGTATTTGAAAATTGGTGATTTTGGGTTATCAAGAAAAATTAGCAAAACAAAACTTACCCCGCAAATGGTAACAAGATGGTATAGATGTCCAGAACTACTATTAAACGAAACGAAATATAGTGGTGGGGTAGATATATATTCAATTGCACTTTGTGTCATAGAATTTATAACAGGTGTTCCATTACTAAAAGGTGAATCTGAAATTCATCAATTAGATTTGATAAAACATCATTTAGGAGATGGAAGATATGATATGGAAAAAAGTAACAGCTCAAGCAAACGATTTCAAAATCAAAGGGTTAAAAATATATTTGAAATTATATCAAGGAAATATTCTAACATAAATAAAGATGAAGTTAATATTATCTATGAGCTATCAGATTTACTTGCACGTATGTTAAGTTGGAACCCTGAAAATCGTCCATCTACTTTAGATGCTTTAGGTCATCCTTATTTTTCATTTGTTAAAAATAGATACTATCCGTAACCTGACAATAAGATAAAGCATTTAGATATTTTCTAAATTTTATTATATAAATGATAATGGATTCAAAATTTTTTATAATTAAATTTCAATTTAATTTTATTAATATTTATGTTTTGTCAAATAATTTGAATGAATAATCAAAATTATATTGTTTGTAAAGTCATATAAAGAAAATTTTAAATATTTTGAGATAAAATTTAAATAAAATATTTATAAAATGATCAATATTGGTAACATTATAAAACTTTATTATAATATAAAAATTATAAAATCAAATAAATTTGTAGGAAAAATTGAAAATTATAATGATTTAAGAGTAAGTTATTCTATAATTAGAATAAAAAAAAAATGGCTCATCTACTAGTTGTTGAGGAATGGCTTAAAGACAATACTTACGATAAGGAATGTTATTCTGACATATCACATTTGCTTACTCTAAAAAATGAAAAAGGAAAATCAGTTGCAGTTGTATTTCCGACATTGGAAGAAGAACTTACAATTGGTGACACACTTAAATGTATAACTGACCAAAAGCTTGATGGTATTATTGATGAACTAGTTGTAATGGATGGCGGGTCAAAAGATAATACAAAAATAATATGTGAACAATTTAAAAGTGTAAAATTTTATAATCAACATGATATAATTCCAGATGTTGCTAAAAATAATGGTAAAGGAGAAGCTTTATGGAAGTCATTATATGTAACTAAAAGTGACATTATAATTTACGTAGATAGTGATATTAAAAACTTTGATGAACGTTTCGTTATTGGAATACTTGCACCATTGCTAATAAATGATGATATTAAATTTTCTAAAGGATATTACAGTAGACCTTTTATGCCAACTGAAGGTGTAAAAACAAATGAAGGTGGACGAGTTACTGAGTTAGCTGCACGACCTCTACTAAATGCTCTTTACCCAGAATTGTCTGGATTTATTCAACCATTAGGTGGTGAGTATGGAGGTTATCGTGAAGTTCTCGAGAACATTGAATACACATCTGGATATGGTATTGAAGTACAGAGTTTAATTGAAATTTATACTAAATTCGGGCTAAATTCAATGGCGCAAGTTAATTTAATTGAACGCCAACATCGCCATCAACCAATTAATTCTTTATCTAAAATGAGTTTTGCAATACAACAAACAATTTTAAAAAAACATATTGTTCAACCTTTAAATAGTACAATTATGATTAAAAATATAAATAAAGAAAATAGTGAATATGTAAAATCACGTTCAGCTGGACAAGTTCATTGTAATTGTAATGGTAGTTCTATGAATAACGAAAATTTTAAAGTTGCAACTATACAAGAAAATATTTTACCATGTATGAGTGAAATTAAAGAACGTAACCAAAATGAATTGCAGTTGGTGCTATAATAAAGTTTTTATATAAAATTGAATTTTTTTTCTAATAATTATTTTTTATTGTTATAATCAAATGAATTATAGAAATAAATCTATTTTTGATTGGTATGATTACAAGCCAAATGACATATCATCAACTACCTCTTTAGAAATAATGAATTATTTAAAAAATAATACTAATGAAGATATAAAAAACGTAATTATAAGAGATATTGATAGTCAAATAGGTATAATCGTTCAAATAAACAATAATAATCATGTCAAAAATATTTTTAATTTAGTAAATAGACTAAAT
>MDSY01065110.1_pt1 | contig 21711 bp, 22 predicted proteins | sample 811131 | NCBI WGS metagenome assembly MDSY01 (sample SAMN05326643, study PRJNA326480) | marine metagenome | isolation source: seawater | place: Atlantic Ocean: South West | collected 2010 | reverse complement strand
TTGTGTCAAATGGATCTGCACCTAGGTCATCCACTAGGTGTGCTTCTGGGGTTACCTTGCTCTCAGCAACATCAAGGTGTTCTGCTATCACTTTAATTACTGTCTGCATTTTCTTCTCCCTCGTAATATTTTTTGTACTCTTCTAGAAGACTATTAGTTTCTTGTAGTTTTTGTCTTATCTGTGCAAAGTTTTTAGATAACAACTCGTAATCTTTATCAGTTAATCCAAATAGAACAGGATCTATGCCTGCTTCTTCCAATTTTTTGAAAACTTCCTCTGCGTTCTCACTTGTAATTATGATCCATCTAATGTCCTCCAATGTCAAAGGCATTGGATCCGGCAGGTTTAATTTTTGTCTAGGTTCCTCGACCTGGAAAATTTTTATTCTCTTTTCACCTATTGTACAACCTGTCAGTGCCAGTATTAACAAAACAATAAGAATACCCTTAAAAAAAGATACCCAATATATTCCATAGTGAGACATCTTCATGATTTGCCTTGACTTTTCACAATAATTTTTATGCCATTGTATAATTTTATTCATAAGGTACATAATTCGGATTTGCCAAACTTGGGCACATCGTATTGATCATCGATCTCCTTGTTGCTTTTAATTCTTCTTCTGTTCTCTCTGCACCACTGGCTAGTTCAACACATCTTTTTGCTTCAGCAGATCCTTTGTTAATTACACGTTCAACTGATTTTGATCTTTCGATTGCAAGTTTGCCAACGTCTCTTTTCTTCTTGTTGAAACGCTTGTCTAAGTCATCTAAGTCTTTTTTAAAGGTTTGCACAAGAACGTTTAACTTTTTGTTACTTTCCATGATTGCTTCAAAATCCACCTTCTGTTGCTGTATTAATTCGGTTTGCGACTGAATTGACTTTTCTAGTTCTAATTGATTTGCCTTAAGAATAGCATTATCAGATCTAAGTTTCATCACATACATTCCAGCGCCTGCTATACTGCTTATTATCAGCACGGAGAAAATAATTTTAATACTTGAAAACATAATATACGTATTTAACCTAATATTTTAATTTTTCTACAATCTGGATATTCAACAATTTTAGGCAAATGGCTATCTTTATTTTTGTAAATTTTAAGTAGCCCTAAGATCTGTGTTGCATGTTCGTAAGGCATGTTGTAATGATATCCAATATTAAAATTTTTTTGATCTTCCCAATTATTGCTTTTGAAATTACGTCCATCATAACTCATTGCTTTCAAAGAATTGTATTCGTTGATATTATTACACAAAATTGCGCCACCACGTTTATTATCAAGTGGTTTTCCGTTTCCAAAACTAAGACATTGTAGTTGCCCTTTTCTATGCATGTTTGGATGTAATAATCTTGCACTGTCCCAAATTCTTGTATGACCAAAATTATACTCTCCTATCCAGCGTTCGTCCGTGAAATCATAATTGATATGGCATTTATGAAAAGTCATTGGCACACTAAGATATGTGTAGCAAGAAGATGTTAATTTTTTTACTTTATCATGCCTTAGACAGAGTTCAATTGAATGTGTGCAACAGTCTGTGGCAACTACAAAAGGAGCACCGGTGAATTTTGCTAATTGTTTTTCTAAGATATTTACAGGATTATTGTATGAGCCCTGCTTTGTAGACTGTTTTTCCATCTTCCTTCATTGCAGTGAGAACTGATTTTCTATTTGCATCCTCTTTATAGCTTACGTGGACCCAGCCCGAATCCGGAATTCCAGGAGTGTAAAATTCTAATATTAATTGATCGAAGTCTAGATTATCATGGATCCATTTTGCAACATCATAATTAGGAACCCCAGGACACTCTATGTCCACCGCTTCACCTTTGCAGTGTTGAGATTTATCTGATCCACCTACTGCTTCGTTCAATTCGGGACCTCTATATCCGGAGTTGATTACTGTTACCCCAAAATTATCCCTAACAGGTTGCACAACATTTTCAAACAATAATTTTGCTTTTTCAAGATGTTGTTCGTTAGGCATATTATCAATACCTTGTCTTAAAGCCGTTTGACTTTTAATGTATTCTTGCAGTGTGAAATTTTGACTTAATCTTACCATCCGCTTTTACTTAACAAAGCAGACTCGTTGCCCTTGGTGAAAATGAACTTATTTTCTACTGTTTTGGTAATATCATATGGGCCAAAATATTTTGTTAGATGAGTGCATTCTGCAATACTGGCCATGTCTATCGCAAATGCCTTACTTTCATTTATGATATCGGCAGTATTTGCAATTTTATGGATTTCAAATTTTAATGTTTCTAGTGATCCATTTTTTTTAACACTTAATATATTTTCATCCAATTTACATTCTATCATTTGATACTGATCAAAAAATTTCTTAGCTTCGTTGGCTTTTATTTCTGATATATTGTTTGAATATGATTCCGGCGATGTTGGAACTGTCTCAGCTAAACTTTCAAGTGACGCCAAGGTAGCATTTTCATTTTTCCTATATGTGTATTCAAATTCATTTATACCAGTTAATTTTTTGAGATCTTCAAGAAACATCATGATGTTTTTAATGACATCTGGATTACGCTCAAACTCCACAAATACTTTGTGTTTTCCGTCTTCCAATGATCCAGGAGTTGCATCAGCGTCCATTACAAAAGGAAAGCCGGTTTCAGAAAATCTTTCTAAATCCTTTGCAGGTTCTAAGCTATCAACCGTAAATGCAAGTACCACTATATTTGCATCTTGTCCCATTTTACTTTTATACTGATCTATACTAAATTTTGGTGATACCAAACCCTCTAAGTCAAGTGCTTTTAGTCCTTCATTAATTTGCATTGGTATCTAAGTCCCCAACTGGTTGTTCTGTCTCGTCATTATTATCTATTTCGACCTGGCCATATTTAAAATTACCTATAAGTGTCTTCGGCATTCTTATTTCAACCACCCATATTGGGTGGGCATCTATTTTGCCTTTTGTAGTTCCTGGTCTGTAGTCCCCAGGCGATTTAATTTTTCTTGGTTTTAATAATTCGTCTTTTTTGTAAAGTACTTTGCAACCTCTATCAAGTAATCTTTTTCCACCAGATGGATCCGGCATTTTATTTTTAGGCCACATAAAACTACACGTTACAAAGTGCCTAGAATCAATAGGTCCCTCTAATAATTCTCCGTCAGCCCAATTTTCAAACACATATATATCGAGCTCGTCTATTACTCTTTCAAAGTCTTTAAGTATTCCTAAAGTTGGCCCAACTGCGTATAAACCTTGGACATTACGGATAATATCTAATACATCATGCATAGTGCTTATTTATGTGTAAAATCTGCTTTGTAAAATATGCATACTTTTTTACATTTTAGCCAGATAATTACTTTTACATGAGGCGTACAAACAATAGACGAATCAGTCAACAATCCAACACAACATACGAGGTATCATATGCTACTACTAAAGAGCCCACAAATGCGGCCTTTATTTCAAAGGAAACTATGGAAACAAATGAAAAAAAAGAGAGTATACGACAAGCGAGTCAGAATGTATATGCTTAATCAAGATTGGCTTAAAATAAGAAAACAAAAAGACCGGCGTAGACGGAGAGTGTTATCAAGGATATGGAAAATAAGGCAAATAGCCATATTACGTAGGCGTTATGCTAATATTCTTTGATTAATTTTTTAAAAAATTATCTATAGCCTCCGCATAATATTTACGGAAATGTTGTTCGAGTTTTTCAAAAGATGCCTGTTCGGCTCCTGGGAGATCACTTTTTAAAACATCTTTGTTGATAAGATCTAGGATAATATGATAATCATTTAGTTTTCCAGGTCCAATTTTTTTCTTTGAAAGTGTAACAAGTTCGTCATATTTTTTATCTGCTTTCAGTGCATATTTTACACAAAAAAATCTTTTCTTATTATGCTTACTGCCCATTTGATAATCTCGCTAGTTTTATCATCACACTGGCTAGATTTATTTCCGGATCAGCAACAAATGAATGATCTACAAGACCCTGTTTTATAATTAAAACGGCTTTGTCTTGATTATCCTCATCCTTAGATATGATGTCTAAATTATCGTACAGCCATCTATATATCTCTTCACATTCCTCAGGTCTCGCCTGTGAGCAAACAAGTTTTCTTGCTTCATTAATTTTTCCATGTTTGAATAGTTCAACCATTTCAAGCCTATAATCCTGTTGGCCAGAATCACCCGATGCCGGTGGCATAAGTTTTCCGTCACGACAATTCTGTTGTATCATATTGATACATTTTCTCAAATCAGGATAAGTTGCTTTCACGTAAGTGTCTAACGTATCGATGTCTTGGTCCATTTGCTCTGCAATCAATATTTCTGCCACCCTCGCAGTGAACTCTGTTTTATCAATAGTTTCCATATGGAAGCCTTGGCACCTTGAATGTAGTGCAGGAATAACTCTATTAGGGTAATTGCATGTTAATATAAATCTAGCTGATGTGTGATATGCCTCCATCACACCACGTAGTGCCGCTTGACCATTCGGACTCATATAATCTGCTTCATCGAGCAAAACATATTTGTATTCACCAAATGGCATTATTTGTACAAAATTATTGATTTTTTCTCTTACGGTATCAACAGAATTTTCACGTGATGCGTTTATTTCTAAGATGTCATAACCAGATACATCTAGCTCATTAAACAACATTTTTGCTAAAGTAGTTTTACCCACACCAGGAGCACCGGACAATAACAAGTGCGGAATACTTTTTTCTTTAATCCAAGATTCGATCTGCTTTCGTTGTGCTTCATCTCTCACAACATATTCCTTCAGTTGTTTTGGCCTATATTTTTCTACCCAAAGTTCTTTCATTTACCTAACCATTTCTTAGCGGCGTTTATTGGATTGCGTAATCCTTCATAGGTGCTATCTATAAATTTTATATGTTTATAAAGTGTTGTGGAAAGTTTATCAACCGATTTTTTTAATTCATCGATTTTTTCCTGTAATTTTTTAATTTCTTCTTTCTGTGTCATGTCATTGGTACATAATGTAATGTTGCTAATATAATCGCGGTTGCAATTACAACCGCTGTAATGAATGGTCCCATATTTGTTATATTACAGATTTTTCGACAGCTTGTCTATATAATTGTTCAGCGGCGATGTTTTTACCTTTTGCTTCTGTTTGTATATCAAAATTTTCACCAAAACTTAAGGCCCAATCATTTACTGCTTTGTTCGGTAATAGATCAGAATGTGCTCTAAGTTTTTGTTTTTTGCAACCTCTTTCTAGCAACATTTTGATGTCATGCATTTCTGTGTGCGTTTTGTCTCCGAGATTGGCAACTGCAAGATGTTCATCTCTTGAATAAGAATAGTGCATTGTAGGACGTTGTCCACGCCAAGAGTCTATGACTCTCTTAACTCTGTCATCATTAGCTTCGATATATTCCTCATCTCGTATCCAATGATGATGTATATCCATCACCAATGCAAGATGTTTTTCAAGTTCTAAACTGGCATCAAGTCCCCAGCCCATTTCATCATTTTCGATAGTGATCAAATTACGAGCCTCAGGTGATAATTTAGGCAATGCATCTATGATGCCCTGTGGGCCACGCCTTCCTGAGATGTGTACGTTAATTTTGCAACCATCCTGAAATGACTTTCCAAATCCCATCCACCTCGCCATGTCGACATGATACTCGAATTCTTCAACACTTCTCTTCCTGATATCTTCACTTTCACTGCTCAAGACACAAAATTGTCCAGGATGAAAACTTACCTTGACATCCAAACGTCTGGCCATTTCACCAACGGGTGCAAATATTCTTTCGCAATGATCTTGAATGTGAGGCTGTTGCCACCAGTCAATCCAATTGGCTTCTGTGTAGCCTTGCAACATTTCACTTCCTAGCCTTACCATTCTACGTTCAGGTGGCAATGACCCAACACGTTGAACCAGTTTACGTGCCGCGGTTGCATTGTGATTCATGATGTCCCATTGTCTTTGCACTGCATCATTAGGATGTTCCCGAAGCCAACGCATTGTGGTAGATCGCCCGTTCAGATCTCTGTCTTTGGCATTTACTTTCATTCCGCCAAATTCAGAATGATCATTAAGCCATTTACAACAAAAACCTATACGCATAGCATATTTTAACACAATTTAGGAAAGTGTCAATCATTATAAAATGCCCATTGCCCAAGTATGTCACTGCACTTTAATTTAAATCCGTACTTGCGATCTATGTCACGTAAAATTTTATTTGCTTTTGCCATACTTAATCCAACATCTGCAGGTATAGGTAATGCTTCGATTTGTTTCTCTTTCATTGCTTTAGCGGCCTGTACTCTATGCCAGCCATCCGTCAGCAAGTAGTATCCCGAATCTTTAATTGGTGTCACAAGTATTGGATCAAATGGTTCTGATTGTTTTTTAAGTTTTTTTATCCATGCCCTTTTTTCTTTGTTCAAGGGTCTGACTGCACCCAGTCCTAACTCTGCCATGGTGACAAGTTTATCTATTGATACAAAAATTCTTTTAAGTTTTATTGATTTAGTCATTTCCAGGCAGTGAAGTCATTTGTTGCATACCGCCTGTGTTAACATATCCGGCCTGCTTTCGATTTTGTTCAGGCTCTTCATCCGATATCAGTAAAATGTCGTTCTCGTCAACCATTCTGACTTCAAGTTCCGATCCATCTTTTTTCACTTTGAATGCCCTTGACCAACGACCATGAGCTACCATAATCCACTGTCCAACAGTGACATCATCCTGGTCTTTCCCGACTGCATAAACTTTGGCCCATCTTGGGTGGATGCCAGATTGTGTTCCATCGTCGTCCATTAAAATTATGCCACCTTTGGTTTTTGTTTCTCCGAATTGCATGTGAGATACCAACACACGTTTCTTAAGAGGAGTGATATCGTGATCAACTGTGTATTGCTTACCGCCGTGTGAGCCGAAACCTTTATTCTGTAAATCTTGTATTGTGCTCATATCAAATTATAGCATATTTAAAATTTATTGCAAGTGCAAAATGCAATTGTGGAAAAAATCTTCGTAAGGTTTGTAGTGTGTAGGGTGTAATGTATCATCAACAAATTCATGTGTTCGAATATAAGTTTTCCACTTCGTGCATTTTTCCAAGTCAGATATAAACTCAAATTGGAAAATTTGTTTTCTGTGCTTAAGATAATCAATTATGCCGTTTGAGTAGACAGTAAATGCGTTGCCTGGGCGGGGTATAGTTGGTTGGCAGTAATCTAATATAGTCTTATTATTATTAAAAGTGTTTGGAATAAACGAACAAGATATGAATGATTTTTTCCCGCGAAGCAGAGATTCCACATATCTGTATTGTTCATGTAAAATATTTTCGAAATAATCATGTGTGCTAGAAAAATTTTTTGGACTTACAATTTTTAGATCATTTGCACTGCGTCCCACTTCAGTAAAGCACACGATAAATTTTGTAGGAACTTTTAATTTTTCCAATATAGATAAATCTCTTTCTAATGTCTCGATTAGTAAAGAATTACTGTTTCCAGGCACTGCCCTGTTAACAAGCAATTTTTTGTTATATTGGTTCAAAAGGACTCTGTGAACTAAAGTATCCTGCAACCAACTACAACCAATGATATATAGGATTTCCTCTGGCGTATCTAGCTTCCCATGATCAAAACCAAAAGGATAGCCTTCAGTGTCTAGATGTGAGTCCTGTTCAAACTTTTTTGAAAGTGGTTCTTTGTATAGTGACATTATGCACTATTCTATTCCATCGAGAGCGGCGTCTATTCCTTTTTTAACAACTGTCTTTTTTGCAACTGTCTTACGAGGTGCTGGTCTAGCCTTTGTTTTAGGCTGTGGTGCTTTAGGCACTGGTGCTATTTTATTAACGGGTTTGGGTGCAGATCTCGTAGGCGTGTCGTCTACCATGCCACGTGGTCGTTCATAATATTTTTGCATTACATCGGATTTTGGTTTGACTATCTCGCCACCGGCTCCCAAAATATCTCCTCTGGCGTTGACGTTCATATTTCCCACCGCCTGTACATTTTCGTTTGCACCACGAAGTTTTTCGATGTCAATCATTTTACCTTGCATGGTTCTGTATAATCTTTTTCTGGGTGCTCTTGCTACCATTTTATGCTCCTATTATGCTTTACTTATCATCTCAAAAATTCAGTGTAATCTAATTGGTATAGCATCGGATTTATTTTATGTACTCCAATCAAAAATAAGCAAAAACTTGATACACTCGATCCTCTTCCAACGCCCCATACCACATTATTTTTTCTAAGAGTATCAACAAAATATATCAAGAATTGCAAAACTCTAACAAATTTTTTCTTCTCGAACAAGTCATACTCTTCCTGTACTCTTAGTTTTTCTTCGTCACTTTCACATTTATCTAGTAACCATTGTAACACATTTATCTTTTGGTATTTTTCAGGCATGTGCCAATTATTATAATGTGCTTTATCAAACTCCTCGATATTGTTTCTGATGGGCGGAGTTTGCAACATAGGAACATCTAATCCAGTGTCTTTTGCACTGGTATTATATTTTGTTACATCGTCAAAAAACATTTCACCAATGTTCAATTCTGGATCCATATACAACAAATCCATTGCGTCCTGCTCGGTGAAAATACAATCACCATACATGTTAGTATTGAATTTTTTATTTGAATTATTCTGTATCTTTTCCACCATCTAAAACCTTTGGATTGAATTCAAATATTTTAGCATGATCTTCGTGTTTCTTGTCAACAGGAATTTTGTCTGCCTGCCAGCTAAAGTGTCCTGTGTATATTCCTTCGTCCAACTCTTTGTCATATGTTGCAGTATCTGCTCTCAACCACCATGGATCAAATCCACTGTATTTTTTTGAGAACCAATCTATTGTATCTAATAATAACAGCTCTTTACTATCTTTGTCAACCGAATAGGTAATACCATCACCTTGCCAACTACTAATTTCTAATTTATTGACCAAAATTTTTCCATCTAGTATAGAATTTGCTTTGCAAAAACATACTGCGGCCATGATTTGGTCGTAAGGTGGTTTTGGTAATTCAATAAATCTGTTATTACTTGCTTCAATTAAATTTTTGTAAAGTGGTTCCTGACGACAAGTGGTAATTGTGTTTCCAAACACCTGTTCAAATAGGCTTTTCAGTCTTTCGAAATACTTTGTTTGTTCTTGTAGATCAGCAGTGTAAGGTGTAATATGTAAATTAACAAAATATTCATTTTGGAATAATTCGCCGTCAACAATTATTATCGATTTGAATTTTGTGTTCCAAGTAAAGGTGTTTGGCATTTGTTTTTACTTACTATTCAATATTAATCAAATCACCTATATCTGGTTCACCTCTTAATTTTTTATGATTCTTGTGCCATTCCTCAATACGCCTTTGTCTTATTGCATCTTGATACGTAAGTAAAGCATGTTGTAATTTTTGTAGCAATTCAGGATTTCTTCCTCTACGAGCTATGGTTACCTTGCGTGATAATTCTTTTATTCTTTTTGATATATCTTCATCAGACATATTGCCAATTTCTTCTTGTAATGGATGAAAAAACATTACTACCTCCTATTAGATGTAGTTTTTGCCTAATTGGTGCATCAAAATTGTAGTGCCACCATCAGGAGACAAAAATTCATACAGGTATCTTCCACTTGTCGGCACTGTGATAATGTCAGAAGATCCGTCACCACCGTCGACATTACCTGAGACTAAAACCGCTGTTGGAATTGTTATTGTGTGTGCAGTGCTAGTAACATTGATGTCAAAAATTATTCGGCCTAAATTAGTAGAGCTTGGTAAGTTTGTAAATGATAAAGTTATTGCGCCGTCTGTTGTTAAAGTTTGATAATGACCATTACCATGATTTAGTGTAATAGCTCCGTTGGTAGTTCCATGTGCATACACTGTTTCAGCAGTATCTCTGAATGTTGCACGGATTACTTCATTATCTGCAAAATCAGATGAAGCATTCAAACTTGCTTTGTTAGTTTGTAATTCTTCTATTTCACTCTTTGCGTGGGTAAAATTTACATTCGTTGCACTAAAATTATCACGCATTCCTTGTGAGCTGTTGTCTTGTCCAGCTTTAGGATATGTTCCGTCAACATTTCCTGGTACTATACTACTTGCCATTAAAATATTCCTTTATCTCTAAATTTAAGGTATTTATCGTGTGCCCTACCTATGGTTATTATTGTGCCGGAGCCAGGAACCTCTTTTACAAAGGTCACTGTTGTTTTTTTATTTGTTGCATCATGTGACAGCTCAACACCAAACTCGTGATCAGCAGACCTTAGTGTTCCATCGGCAGTTGGTTTTTTGAATCCTCTAAAGCCCGAAGCCTTGACTCCTTCGCCAACAAATACTACATTACTTCCTTCTTTTACCAAAATATCCTCTTCATGAACCAATTCATTTAGCTCGAATGTAGTGGTACTTCCATCTCCGGTAAAGGTGGTCGGAGACACAATGCTTTTACTGATACGATAATTGTCTATCACAAAATCAATATTTTTAAAAATTAAATTTTTATCGAGGATACGTTTTTTAAGCAAAGCAGATGTGCCAGGTTTACAATAACAAATCGGCACTGCCTTTACAAATCCAAGAGGAACACCACTATCGTCCTGACTAGTTCTCATCCATAATGGCAGATGTGTGTATTCTTTATGCCCTAAATTTTTCATTCTTGTTCGCATATTTTCTACTGCGTTAGGAAATATAGTTGCAATGAAATCCAAATCCGCACTAAGCAGATTTGCATATCTCACCACTGATCCTGACGTGCTAAATGCAAGTCCACTTCGTGTGGTCACGTTATATGTTGTGGCATCAGCAGTAATATTCAATGTGCCAGAACGTGGACCAAGCACTGGCAAGTTTATGTCATCCCGTAAAACAATTGAACTACTCACTGCTTCGCCTTTACTATTTTCCAATGGATCTTTCATATCTATATAGACTACTTCATATATTGTTGTTCCATTTTCTTTGGCAATAGCTGTCTTCAGCTCTCCAAAGTATAATCTTTTTGGTGCATGATTTTCTTCCATTTGTTGTTGAAAGGTTGCCAAAGTTTGTGTCTCAAGTCCAGACATCATTAGTATTTCAGGTTTTTCCTTCATTCCGAAATTTGGATCTTCAGGTCTAAAAATATATTCTGGTGAATTGATATCTGCATCTTGACTTATGTTATAGAAAATATTTTGATCAATAAACGATGTTGATTGTCCAGTCATATCGCCATATTCAGTTGTAGTGAATGGCACATCTACATTTACCGTAAATTCTTTAGAAGTTGCGGCAGATTGATACTGATCACTGACCGTTACTGTGAATGTATAGCTGGTTGTAGAATCAATTATATCATCTTTATCGATTGTTCCAACTAGGTTTCCTTGTGGCGACAGTGTGATACCTGGCGGAAGGCTACCTTCGGTCACTGAATAAGTTAAAACCCTATCTGTATTTTCGGCAACTGCTTGTATTGCAAGTAGGCTAGGAATATCTGTTGTAAGTGTGCCTACGGTACTGTCCGTGCTGAATGCTATACCGATATCAATCTCTCCTATCACTTTCATCGTGAAAGTTTGGTCAGTGAACACATTTAAACTGGTTGAATCGTCGGCTTGTATAACTCTGTTTGCTCTTATCGTAAATGAATAGTTTGTTTCGACTGCGGCCTGTCTTGCCAGTGTTCCGTGTATTTCACCAGAATTTATGTTGATATTTGTTCCTGGAGGTAAGCTTCCTGACTGTATTGAATATTCTAAGTCTGCTTGTAAAGGATCAAAGTCCTCAACATCAATTTTTATTACTACCTCGTTATCATGTCTGAATACACCTAAATCACTTGGCGTTTTGAATACCGGTCTTCTTTGTGGGCTAAAGTCCATTGTCAATGGAGATCCGTCGATCTGGCTCATATCAATTGTTATAGCTGAATTAGATACACGCCAGAAGTCTGCAGAGTAAACAAAAATTGAATTATTTTGTTCGACTATACTTGTGCCATCGGATACTCTTACAATGAAATCATAATTTTTACTAATACTTCTAGTTGTTACAGTTAGATCATACACAACATCGTCATAACTTTCATTTGAATTGTCATATCCGCCACGTGGTGCCGCAAAGACATCCTCAGTCAACTGCACTATCCCGCTTATCACACCGTTTGATGTCATTGAAAGTCCAGGAGGTAATTCACCTTTGACTATTTCATACACAAGACTTTGGCCCGCCCGTGTATCACTATCGGTGGCTTGAATTTGGACATTCATGCTTGAGCCGTCCAATATCCAATAAAGTCCAACACGTGTCGAATCCTCCATTTTCAGTTGACCGGACGCAGTGGTAAACACAGGTGTATCTTGGCCTTCTACATCTAAATAAAATGTTCGATCTGTAATTTTGGTCCCGGCCGTGGCACGTACTACGAAGGTGTATCTAGTTCTTTTCGCAACCTCGGCCGGAATTCCTGTCAGTAAGCCCGTTGAAGTAAGTTCCATTCCTGAAGGTAGGCTTCCTGCTATTACGGAGTAAGCTATTGCCGTAGAATCGGTAGTGTTTGCTTCAAGCTGTAGCGAAAACGATACTTGCTCGTCAATAGACGCAATTTTACCCGCTGTGGTGGTCCACACTGGTGTTGACATTAGAACTTACTCCTTCGTCAGTATTTATTGCGATTTAGAGTATTATTATTGTGCGTTTATGTATTGTTTTCCAGTAATTGTTTCAATATCACGAATTAATTCTTCCATATCAATTCTGACCACTTTACCGGTATTGATATTTCTAGAGTAATATTCCCAATTGCCTTTTTCATTGTGCGGTGAAATTTTTGTAACATTTCCTGCTTCGTCTCTAACAAAAACTTCAGCACTACCACTGTCATCCTTGGCATATATGTGAGCGTGATCCGCATCATCAACTGAATCTCCTGCTTGTACCTTTAGACCAACATGGGCGTCTATTCTAAAGTCTCCTGTGCCATTTGGTGTAAAAGTCATATCACCATTGGTTACAGTGCCTACAATATTTGATGCAGATGCACTAAATTCAGTTTGACCAATTTTTACAAATCCACTTCCTTGAGCACCGATCTCTAGTGTGTTATTTGAAATATCATTTTCAATTTTTGAAGCTCTAAGTGTAATAAATTCTCCTAGGGTAGCCTGTATTTCAGGTGATGTTGTTACACCTCCACCTGTAGTATTCAATACTAAATTTTGTCCACTTGCAGGAGTCAATGTAATACTTCCAGAAGTTGCCGATAAAACATTACCATCAAGTCTTAAATTATCTACATTTAATTGACCTGTGGTAGTTTGTGTACCTGTATGAGTTATAGCGGCACCTATCACCACAGCACCGGTTCCTTGTGGTTCGAGATTTATATCTGCATTAGATCCATTCGATGTTATGTCATTGGTTGTCAACGATGTTGATGTAAGGACGCCTTGTACTCCAACATTTCCTACAACATTTGTTGTTGAAAGTGTTGTGACTCCTTCTACTGTAAGAGCACCATCTACATTTAATTCTTCGTTAACATTAATTACTGATGAGTCATCAGCTGTCAGACTTGTACCTTCGACTCTTATAGCACCAACAATTACTCCGCCTGTTCCGCTACCAGTAATTGTAAGATCAGCATTTGATCCATTTGATGTAATAGTATTTGTAATCAATGATGTTGTAGTTGTGCTACCCGAAACAGTGGCACCTCCATTCAAAGTCGAAGCACCTGTTACCTCTAGTGTTGAGCTTAGATTTACCGTAGTTCCTGTTAAAGCTCCGGTTACATCTAAAGCCTCCGCAATAGTAATTGCAGTTGAATCTGATGAATCAAGAGTTGTGCCATTAATTCTTAACGCACTAATTAAAACATCACCAGTACCACTTCCGTTTAATATTAAGTCATCATTTGATCTATTTGCGGATATTGTATTATCAGTTACTGTTACACCATCCAATGTCGATGAACCTGTTACAGCTAGAGTAGAACTCAAAGTTGTTGCTCCAGTTACTCCTAGTGTTGAACTAAAACTGCCTGTAGTGCCTGTCAATGCACCCGTTACATCTAAAGCTTCTGCAATTGTAACCGAACTACTATCCGAACTATCTATAGTCGTTCCGTTAATTCTTAAAGCACTTAAAACAACATCACCTGTTCCAGCAGGAGTAATAATTAAATCTTCGTTACTTCGTGTTCCTTCGATATGATTATCTCTGATTTGAATTCCTTCCAGTTCAATAGCTCCAGTTCCACTGGCTTCCAAGGTTAAATTAGCATTTGTAGTATTGGATGAGATTTTGTTTCCAGAAATAGTTATTTGCTGTCCAAACGGTGATGCACCGTATAGTTCCGAAAAGTTGTCATTTATTTTATCAAATGCAGTTCTTAATGGATCGCCTGTGCCGTCATTTGCACTTGATCCTATGTTTATTGTTTGTTGTGCCATATAATTTCCTTATTTTACAATTATTTATTAAGAATTTTATAAACCGAATGTAAATTTATACGTCTATTACTAATCTTTGGAATTTAAAGACTGTGCTGTCATTTGAAATATTAGTAGCTATCAATCTTACATCTGAGCCACTTACGTCAGCTGTAAAAGTACATAATGGATCAGTATAACTTGTTGTTGATCCGAAACTTACCACATATGCGTCCGAACCATCGTGGGTAACATTTACTTCGACTATTTCAAATCTTCCATTTGTAGAATCAGATATTGAAATAAAGTATTTTGCACTTCTAAACGATGCTTTTGCAAAACTGTTTATTACAGTGGCGGCCGAAGATGAAACTGTTGAAGTCGCATCAGCTATTTCAGAGTGGCTTAGTGAAACGCCTGCACTGGCAAATGATAAAGTACCTGCTCCATCTGTGCTTATGAACTGTCCATTTGATCCATCTGATGTTGGAAAAGTTAATCCACTTATAGTTACACCACCAGTTCCACTTCCTGCCAAAATCAAATCGTCATTGGATCTATTGGCAGATATTGAATTGTCGCTAATTGTTACTCCGTCCACAACAGCAGATGTAGTTACGGATAGTGCAGTGAATGTTCCTTCTACAGCAGTGGTCCCACCAATCACAGTGTTATCGATAGTGCCTCCGTTGATGTCAGCTTTTGCTATCACCACCTGTCCAGTTCCAGAAGGTGTAATAACCAGGTCACTGTTTGAAGCAGTTGTTTTAATAATATTGTCGGTAATATTAATATTAGAATCTATGGTTAAGTCTGTGATATTCACTGTTCCCGTTCCACCCGGAGTTATATTGATATCGGCATTTGATGCTGATCCTATAATGTTATCATTGAAAGTTAAATTGTCAATGGCAACTGTGCCTGTCAAAGTTGATGTTCCAGAAACTTCTAAGTTTCCAGAAGTCGTAAGATTTGTTCCAACTTCGAGTGTAGAACTTAAAGTAGTAGCTCCTGTCACATTCAAAGTGCCATCAACAACCAATCCTTCATTAATGTTGATAGTTGATGAATCTGTTGATGACAGTGATGTACCATTTAGGGTAATGGCTCCTACAATAATATTTCCAGTGCCAGCGGCATTTAAAATTAAATCTGAATTTGATGTTGTTGTTTTTATAATGTTGTCAGTAATATTGATGTTGGAATCTAAAGTAAGATTAGAAATAACCACACTTCCTGTTCCGCCTGGCTCTAACCTTATATCAGCATTTGAACTAGAACTTATTATGTTATCATTTAGAGTTAAGTTATCTATAGTGATTCCACTTCCTGCAAAACTTGTAGTCCCCGTTACCGTTAAGTCAGCCAACGTGGTTGTTCCGGAAACATCCAAAGTTGATCCTATATCAACAGCTCCAAGTAAATTACTTGTCTGACGTACTTTTAAAGTGCCATCTATAATCAAACCTTCATTTACATTTATGGATGTACTGTCATCTGAACTGAAGCTTGTACCTTGTATTTTAATCGCTCCAAAAACCACCGAGCCGGTACCAGCTGGTACTAGATTAATATCGTCATTTGATTGTGTGCCTTCGATATGATTATCTCTTATTCTTATACTAGGAAATGTTACAGAACCTGTGCCTGATGGTCTGAAGACTAGATCATCGTTAGTTCGATTGGCTCTTATTTCGTTACCGCTGATAGTAATTGCATCATTGAACAACGGAGACGCATACAATTCGGTGAAGTTATCATTCACCTTGATCATTGCATTTCTAAGAGTATCGCCTGTACCGTCGTTAGCGTTAGAACCTACATTTAAAGTTTGCTGTGCCATGTTATACGTTTACTGTCCTTTTTACTAGTTTCACAGTGTGATCGTTTACGTTATTTAACTCACCACGCAGTCTAACATTACCTCCACTTATGTCTGCTGTGTATGTCAACAAGCTATCCGTGACATCACTTACCCTTCCAAAAGTAGAGATAAATGCATCTGAACCATCGTGTGTCACATTTGCTTCGATCAATTCGTAGTTGTCACTAATTGTGTCGTGGGCCTGGATAATATACTTTATTGATCTTACACTAGATACAGGATTACTATCCAAAGTTGCACTTGCAGTTGAAGATCCTTCGCCTCTAGGCAAGTTCATTCTATAAACACTTACTTTTGTGTTGCTACCAGAAGTAGATGCGGCATTCAATGACACAGTGGAAGATCCATCGTGCGTTGCTGTTAAGGTAATTTGTTGAGAGCTTTTTGTGCTAACCATACCGTATTCTATCAGAAAGGCATTTGTGCCTTCAGCAACCACTGCCGCCTCTCGTATAGAAGCCGCTCCCTCAGATGAATTATGAGCAACCACAATATAGTGTGCGGCTTGAATTGATGTGGAGCCATCAGCTCCAAAATTATCAAACGTGTCAACCTGAGTTGCGGAACTGGTCACTGTGACGTTTCCTGTCACGCTAACATTGGTGCCACTTCTGTTTGCCTCATTTTCCACGAGTGCTACTCTGTACATGTTTACTCTTAGAGGGTTTGTAAGATTATCACCAATGGTTGCCCTTAGTCTCACATTTGATCCGCTGATATCAGCATCAAGGGTGACATAGGTATTCGAACCTGTTTCAATATTGCCAAAAGTTGAAACAAACGCATCTGTGCCATTATGCACAACTAAAGCTTCCATGTTGTTAAGTTCTGTATCTGTGCTGTCATTTATTGATATGTAATACTTTGCTCCTCTAAAAGTTGCATGGGCAAACGTGTCCAGCGTGAAAGTGTTTCCACCTTCAGGTCTTGACAAATTGACTCTATAAGCATTGACCTTAGTTGAACTTCCAGAAGTAGATGCCGCTTTCAATGACACAGTGGATGATCCATCGTGATCAGCAGTGAGTGTTATTTGTCCAGAATCTTTTGTACTGGTTTGAGCATATTGGGTAATGAATGCATTTGTGCCTTCAGCAACCACGGCCGCTTCGCATATGGACGCGGCACCTTCTGATGAATTATTGGCCACCAATATATAATGTGCCCCTTGTATAGATGTTGCTCCATCAGCTCCAACATTATCAAAAGTATCAACCACAGTGGCCGCACTTGAAACTGTAACATCACCTATGACTTTTACTCTCGTGCCTGATCTATCGGACTCGTTGTCGGCCAACAGTATCCTATACATGGACACCCTCATCCTGTTTGTGCTATGGTCAGGGACAGTTGCAATTAAACGCACATTCCCGCCACTGATGTCAGTTGAGAATGATAGCATGTCGGTCGAGCCTGTCCGAACATTTGCAAAATCAGTCATAAAGGCATCTGATCCATCATGCACTACTAGTATTTCTTTGTTTTGCAACACGTCCGCAGTCTCATCATTGATTGAGATATAATATTTTGCACCTCTAAAAGATGATGCTGAGAAACTATCTTGTGTTTCGGAAGTGCCAGAGACACCTCTGGTTAAATTTATTCTGTAAGCATTTACTTTTGTACTTGCTCCTGAGGTACTTGCGGCTGAAACTGTCACAGTGGACGACCCATCGTGAGCCGCAGTCAATGTAATTTGCCCTGAGCTTTTTGTACTAGCCTGTGCGTATTGTGTTATAAAAGCACCAGAACCATCACTTACCACTGCCGCCTCACAAATTGATCCCTCACCTTCACTGCTATTGAAAGCAACTATGACATAATGGGCACCATTAACTTCTGTGGCTCCATCATCTGTGCTGGTGTTAAAAGTGTCAATCGCGGTTGCACTGCTAGAAACTGTGACATCGCCTATGACCTTAATATTTGTTGTTGATCGGTCAGCCTCGTTGTCTGCTAACAAAATTCTATATGCATGTACTCTTAGATTTGTTTCCAAACCAGCGGCTTTGACTTCTACGTTTGCTCCATTTATTGCCGCAGTCAAAGTCACAAGATCATTTGATCCAGAGTTTACAACGTTGTATACTGAGATAAATGCATCAGATCCGTTGTGAACCACCACAGCCTCTAGGTTTGATACTTCTGTTTTACTTGCATTGTTCACGGAAATAAAATATTTGGCTCCTCTAAAGCTACCCTTAGCAAATGAATCTATCACTTCTGACGCACTGTCAACGTCAGTATTGATTACAACAGCGGCCTCATCCTCTCCTGAGTATCCTGTGCTATCATCATCACCAAGTCCAATCCTATAAAAACTATAGGCATTCTTGTCAGCACTATTACCTGTGCCACGTAATCTTACTTTATTGTCACTCACGTCAGCTGTGACTGTGGTGTGTGTATCTGTATCAGTTTTGACTAGAGCAGAGGAAGATACAAATGCATCTGAATTATTGTGTACCACCGAGTGTTTGACTACCTCAAATTCATTTGTTACGTCGTTGCGATTGATAGCATAGTATAAAGCACTATCATATTTTGTAGTAGAAAATTCATCAATGCTAGTTGTAGCACTGGACGGAATGTAATTATGCACTCCTGTGGCAGTTACATGATCAATGGTAGTTGTAAGTTGATGTCCCACTGTTCCATCTATACGCACAGCGGCTTCTTCCTCTCCTGAATATTGATCGCTGTTGTTATCACCTAAACCTATCCTATACCATGAAGATGAATTTGTTGGAGAACTTCCTGTTCCTCTCAATCTTACATTTCCGCTACTGATGTCTGTTGTCAAATCAACATGGTTATTTGTTCCAGTTTTTGCTTGTGAGTATGTGCTTATGAATGCATTAGAATTATTATGCACCACACTTGATTTCGTTATTTCAAATTCGTCACTGACATCATCTCTTAAAATTTGAAGATAGAATGCACTATCAAAAGCGGATGTAGCAAAACTATCTAATGTGGTAGTGCTTGATGATATTAATGTATTTTCTCCTGTTGTAATGACAGAATCTACCTCAGTTGTAGTGTTTAGTCCGATATCGGTCGTAATCACCGAGGCTTCCTGTTCACCTGTGTAGCCGCTGGAATCATTATCTCCAAGGCCTATCCTGTAAGCGGCAAAACTATTAGTTGGACTTGATCCTGTACCCCTGAATCTAACTTTACCCCCACTGACATCTGTTGTGAAAGTGACATGATTGTTAGTTCCAGTTTTAACAAGGGCATAACTGGAAATAAATGAACTGCTGTTGTTGTGTACGATCGAGTGCCTACTTGCTTCGAATTCGTCACTGACATCATCTCTGGATATCGCATAATAAAATGCACTGTCATACTTTGATGTTTCAAAGCTATCAATTGTTGTGGTACTAGAAGGAATCAATTCATGTGCAATCCTTGAAGTCACATGATCAATTACTGTTTCAGTACCATAGGATATATCCTGTGTTGTGTCAGTTAAATTTGAAACACCAAATGTCACGGATGCACTGGCAAATGATAAATTACCACTGCCGTCAGTTTTTAATAATTGTCCTGTGCCTCCATCACTTGTTGGGAGATTAAATTCATTAATAACAACTTTACCACTGCCACTAGGATTAAATTCTATGTTGTCATTGGATAGACTAGCTGTGACCGTGTTATCTGTGATGGTTACTCCAGTGCTAGATAGTGTTCCTCCAGAATTTGGATCGAAGGTCAAAGTGTTGAAGGATCCTGCCGCAGGAGTTGTGGCTCCTATAGTAGTGTTGTCAATGGTTCCTTCCGAAAGTGCAATCTTACTAATAGAAATAGAACCAGTTCCACTTGCCTGTAATTCGATGTCTTCATTACTAGTAGATAAAGTGATTTCGTTGTCTGTAAAATTTAAGTTGCTATCAATTTGTAAGTTTGAAATATTAACACTGCCAGTTCCACCTGGTTCTAGACGTATATTGGCATTGGAAGCAGATCCAATAATGTTATCATTAAAGGTTAAATTGTCTATTGCTACTGTGCCTGTTGCTGTTGTGCTTCCTGAAACAATTAAGTTACCAGTTACAGTAACCGTGCTTGTTACATCTAGTGTTGAATCTAATGTAACGCCATTTTTAATTGTCGCGGTACCATCAACGACCAAGCCTTCATTTATGTTAATTGTGGATGAATCATCAGAGGATAAAGATGTTCCATTAAAACGTATAGCACCAATAACTATCTGACCTGTGCCAGCGGCACTCAAAATTAGATCAGAATTAGATGCAGTGGCTTTGATTTCATTGTCAGTAATGTTGATATTATTATCTAAAGTAAGATTGGAAATGACAACTGATCCAGTCCCGCCTGGTTCTAGTCTTATATCTGCGTTAGAGGTCGAGCCTATAATGTTGTCATTGAAAGTTAAATTATCTACTGTCACAGTACCTGCAAACGAGCTTGAACCTGCAACAACCAGATCACCAACGGTTGTTACGCCTGTTACATCGAGAGTAGATCCAGCTGTGACCGCACCTGTTAGGGTGGATGCTCCTTGGGCAGTAATGGTTCCATCAACATCTACGTTTTCATTAAAATTAATTGACGACGAGTCAGGGGCCGAAATAGTTGTTCCGGAAAATCCAACTCCGGCAAAAATTGTTTTCCCTGTGCCACTTGGTGTAATAAAGATATCTTCATTTGATCTTAGACCAATGATATTATTGCCTTCAAATTTTATGGCAGGTCCTAGTTGGATTGCACCTGTTCCGCTTGGTTTGAGAACAATATCAGCATTAGATGATTGAGTGGTAATATCATTTCCAAAAATTCTTATATCGGATAATACAGAAGGTCTATTATAAAGTTCAGTAAAATTTGAATTTATTTTGATACCAGCAAGTCTTATACTATCACCACTACCATCGTTAGCGGATGTTCCTACATTTATTAATGTTTGAGACATGCCTCCTCCCTACTAGACGCTTATTTTGACAGTTGTCCCGTCCCTGTACAATCTCCCTGCCACTCCTGGATCGGAGGTTGGAAGGTTAGTAAAATCTATCTGTGTACCAGAAACTTCTAAATTACCTGCCACCGAAGTTTTTGTGTGTCCAACTCTGAAACGTTCTGCCAGTGATGATCCATCATGTGTTTTTACAAAAACTTCATTTGACGTTCCTGATGTTCCATCCATCATCAGTTCAGCTCTCACATTTCCGCCGGATTGTTGGAAACTGATTCCAGGTGTGTTTGCGTCTGCTGTTCTCTGAAGTGTAATTTGTGCATTTGGTTTCTTGATGTGTAGGTCCGTGTCTGGTGAACTAACTGAGCCAATTCCAACCTGTCCGCCTGCTTTCAGCAATATGTCTCCGGTACCATCTGTTTCTAGTGTGATGTCGCCGTTTGTGCCATCAGT
>MDSY01045219.1_pt1 | contig 21713 bp, 21 predicted proteins | sample 811131 | NCBI WGS metagenome assembly MDSY01 (sample SAMN05326643, study PRJNA326480) | marine metagenome | isolation source: seawater | place: Atlantic Ocean: South West | collected 2010 | reverse complement strand
GACATTTTCTTTAATGCGCCAGAAGAATGAATAAAGTATTAGAGTTTCCAAGTTTCAACGACCATGTTAATGACGCGCAATTGCACTTGCGTGGCCCCGCTTTGCGCCGTTATGGCGTACTGACTAGAATTGTTGGCTTAACTATTGAAGCCAAAGGTATTACAGCTACTGTGGGTTCTATTTGTCGAATTCTAAAAAATTCTGCCGTTGAGGGCGTTGAGCAAACTAACAAAGATAATTATGTAGACGCTCAAGTAGTGGGTTTCGACAGTGGCACCCTATTTATGATGCCTCTTTGGGATGCGTTTGGCCTGCAAGCTGGCGCGAAAACGTACCTGCTCTCTGAGACCGATAGCGCGGCGGTTGGTGATGAACTTTTGGGTCGAGTAGTTAATGCTCTTGGTGAGCCGCTGGATGGAATGGCTGAAATCCACTGTACTGAAAGTAGCGGTCTAATGGGAAGTCCAATAAATCCGATGGAGCGTAAGCCAATTGATAAAATTTTGGATGTCGGAGTAAAAGCAATAAACGCAATGTTAACCGTCGGCTGCGGACAGCGCTTAGGCCTTATCGCAGGTTCAGGCGTCGGCAAAAGTGTCCTGCTCGGCATGTTGACTAAATTTACCGCCGCAGATGTTGTTGTTATAGGCCTGATAGGTGAGCGTGGTCGCGAAGTGAAAGAGTTTATAGAGCAGATTTTAGGTACTGAGGGTATGCAGCACGCAATTGTTGTCGCCGCGCCCGCAGACAATTCGCCTTTATTGAGAATTCGCGCAACGCATTTAGCGCACCTTTATGCGGAACATTTTCGTGCTCGTGGTAAAGACGTCTTACTACTTGTAGACAGTCTAACGAGGGTGGCTCATGCGCAAAGAGAGATCGGTTTAGCCATTGGGGAGCCCCCAACTTCCAAGGGCTATCCACCCTCCGTATTTAGTTTATTACCGAATTTGATTGAGCGCTCGGGCACCGGAAGGGTTGACCAAGGGTCTATTACTTCCATATATACTTTGCTTGCGGAGGGTGATGATCTGCAGGATCCAGTGGTAGATTTGGCGCGAGCCTCGCTTGATGGTCAAGTTGTCTTAAGCCGTGCACTAGCTGATGCCGCCCACTATCCTGCGATAGATTTGGCTGGATCGATTTCCCGATTAATGCCCGTATTGGCAGATTCGGAAGACTTTGATACGGCGAACATGTTCAGAAGGCTGTGGACGTTATATCAACAGAACTTGGATCTTATCCAAGTGGGAGCCTATGAGATGGGTACTAATCCAGACCTCGACCGTGCTATTGCCTTACGTGCAGATATGGAAGAGTTTCTGCGACAACCCATGGATGAATTAGCAACGTTTGAAGCATCTGCTCAAGGGTTAAAGGAATGTCTAAATGTCTAAACAACTTAAATCTTCAATTCAACGGTGGGAAACTCTCGCCGAAGGTGTCCGGCGTAAGCTCGATGAGGTGCAAAAAGTGCTTATTCTGGTTCGCGACAAGCAAACTAAACTGGACGGTGAGCGAACTAAACTAGGTGAAATGAAGCACGAATACGCGAGTAAATTGAAAGAAGTGCAAGTGGGGTCTCATGATATGGAGAAAGTAACTTACTTGCGCCGCTTTCTCGGTCAGCTGGATGTTGCAGCAAAAGCCATTGTCACTGAACTGGAAGTTTTGGGAGTCCAGCAAGGAAAAATCCAAGAACAATTTCGAGCCCTGAATAGCGAGCAGGTAAAGTTCAATACATTGGCAAGTCGCTCACGTAAGCAGCTAAATGAAGTGTTGCAAAGGGCCGATCAAAAAGACCAAGACATGATGAATGTTATGCGGTTCGAGGCTCTGAAGCGCTAATTATAAATGCCAGTTAATTGATGGCACATATATTGCTCACTGCTAGTGTATGTAAACGAATTAGATCGAAACATTATGTCTGATAATTTTTTGTCCTTTATTGGCAAGGCCGGTCAAAGTAGTATCGATAAGGGCGCTGAAAAGTCGCCACTCGCTGCAACTAATTCCGTTCAAGGTGCTGAATTTAAACAAATTTTTTCGAAAGAGACTGTTTCTCCAGAAGAGAGCAGCTTAGCGAAAGATGCCGCTCAATGGGGAGCTAAACCAGCTCCAACGGCCGAGTTAGACGAGGCTCAAGAACTGGTGTTGGGCAGCGCTACCGCTCCGTTTGGGCTGCCAGTTGCCTCTGACAACGGCAACCTGTTGCCAAAGTTATCTATCTACTCGCCTGGGTTACAGGTTGGTCGAGTTATTTTGACGACGTCTAGCCCAAAGGTGAATGAAGATAGTCTCACTGCTTTTGCTCGTGCTCAAGGCATCAACGAGGCCGTGTTAAAGCATCCACAGACTCCGGGACCACAGACTCCGGGACCACAGACTCCGGGACCACAGACTTTGGGATCGCAGACTCCTGGGCCGCAGACTTCAGGGCCGCAGATTCCAGGACCACAGACCTTGGGGTCGCAGACTTCCGAATCAATAGGTGGATCTCAGCAATTCACGACTGAAACAATTTCTAGTAAAAGTTACAGTGATGAATCTACGGTGATTGCGGAGTCAAACACGGAAGTAGCCTCTTCAATTTTAAGTGGCTTGTTGAGTAAAAGCGCTTTACGAAATAACCCTGCAGAAAGAACTATTGAAAATGCATCGCAGGGCGCATTAACTCAAGCCACAAATCTGGATAGGTCTGCAGACAGCACCTTGTCGGCGCTACGAGCGCTACAAGCCTTTAGTTTGGTAAAGCCAGACGCCAAGACTGGCGACCTTCGTCCCGGTAGTGGTGAGTTGGTGAACCCGATGGCCAGCACTATGATCGGTGCTCATGATTTGCGCGCTCAGCGTCAGCAAATAATACGCGGAGGGCAATCTGCTGAAGCAAGTAAAGATTTTGCTGAAAAGGAAGTTGATGGGTCGGACAAAGCGAGCATGGCCAAGATCATGTCCGAAAAATTATCTATCTCTGACTTGAGACAAGCAAGACAAGCAATTGATTCAGCTATGGAATTTGCTCGCTCGAACGTCCAGAATAGAGAGGATTTATTATCTGCGCCGGTTGCGGGGGAGAGCGCATTTGCTGCTAGTTCAACGCTAGCTGCACCGCCCGTCAGCGCACTTCAAGGTGCAACGACTAACGTAGCGCCGGTGACCACCAGTTTAGGCGGAGTGCTAAGTGCCAATGATCCGAGTTTAATGCAGGCGCGGATGCAGCCTTATCAAGATTGGGCTGAAAAATTCGGCGAAGTGCTGGGACAAAAATTGTCCTTAGCAGTGAAGCAAGGGACCTGGGCGATAAAGTTAAACCTGAACCCACATAGTTTGGGTGAAATTGCTATTTCGCTGGAGGTTGGCGAAAAGGGAATTGAAGGCCAATTGTCAGCAAATGACGGCGCTGTTCGTCAATTAATGAGTGACGCACTGCCTAAGCTTCGCGCCTCGCTAGAGGATCTTTTCGGTCAAAGCGGTAACGTAAATATTGAAGTGGGCAGCGACGACGCGACCAAAGATAAACAGTCATCCGGGGACATGGTGGAAATAGCCATAGATCTTGAAGACGAAATTTTTAATGACAGCAAAGTTATGTCAGGAAGCGGTATCACCTTGCGAGATGGTTTTGATGTCTTGGTTTAAATTTTACAGGTGCAGTGCACCAAAAGTTAGGAGAATAAAGTGGCTGAAGTAGAAGATGTTGAAGCATCCGGCGGCAAAGGCGGTCTGATTAAAATTATTCTTGTTGTTCTTTTAGTGCTAATTGTAGCTATTGGCTCAGCCTTGGGCAGCCTCTTTTTTACTGGGTTTTTTGACGCGCCCGAAGAAGATGCGGCAGAAATAGCCATTGCCGAGTTAGAGGCTGAAATAGAAAATACTGAAGCGCTGCAGCAACCGGAAAAAGTTTCTAAGGAAACTTTGGAGGAAGAAAAATTCAAACCAGCGTATCACTCGTTTTCTGCGCCTTTTGTCGCCAACGTAATGAACTCGCGCAAGGTTTTGCAAATCTCCTTAGCCATAATGACTTACTATGACGAAAGGGTAATAGAAGCAATAACGACCCATGAGTTGGCAATCACTTCGTCAATTCTTGACCGCTTGCGTATGATCACAGAGCCGGAGATTAAAGATCCGGATTTTCGTCGTGAGCTTGCCGAAGACTTAACGTTGGTGATTAACGAGGTTTTAGAGAAGTTTGAAGAATTCAAATTCGCTGGCGTTGAAGAGGTCTATTTCACAGGTTTTGTAGTCCAATAAAATTCTAGCATTTAGCTTTACAGTTGGCGTGATCAATTATTCATGCCCCGATTCAGAAGAAAAATATGGCTGATGACAATAGTAGGTTGCTGTCCGACGAAGAATTGCTCGCCATCGAAGAAATGGTTGCTTCGGGTGACCTAGATGGAGAGGGATTTAACGTTGGCGTTGCGTCAAATCGCTATGATTTGACACTGCAAGACACCAGCGTTGGCGTTAATGTAACGGCCATCGAGCAGATCAATGATCGGTTTCATCGTTTCTTGCGTGCCGGGCTGCTTGAGGATTTGCGCTACAACCCGAAGCTCAAATCGGGGCGTATTGATATTATAAAGTATAGTGAATATGTGCAGAGCACGGAACCGCCGGTTTCTGTCAATGTTTTGAGGATAGACCCACTGCGCGGAGAGTGTCTTTGTCTAATCCACTCTCAAGTTGTTTTTAGTTGTTTAGATAACTGGTTTGGTGGTAACGCACGCACACTTGCGTCTGTGCCAGCGGGGCGGATTTTTACGCCTACAGAAACAGCAGTGATCGATAAAATACGCAGCGTAGTTTTTGACTCGCTTACTGAGGCTTGGTCGCCGTTCCTAAAGATAGAATGCGAAATTTCCTCTGCCGAAATTAGTGCGGTGTTTGCAAACATCGCTGCAGATGACGATATGGTAATTCTTAATCGATTCGAAACGGAAATTATGGGCGATGAGAGCGAGAAAGGCTTTATAGATATCGTCTACCCTTACGCTAGCTTAAAGTTAGTTCGCGATGTGCTGCGTGCTCGAGTTGAGACCAGTCCTGGCAATGCTCAGGCAGAGAGTGAGTGGAGCAAGACTTTAAACGCAAGTGTTGATGAAGTAGAAGCAAAGGTCGTGGTGAAGGCCGCAGAAATTTCTATCTCCATTGATCAGTTATCAAATCTCAAAGTGGGAGATTGGTTGCCGTTTAGAGCGCCAGACCATGCCGAAGTCTCCGTAAATGGGTTCCCAATTTTTAACGCGGATGTTGGAAGTCGCGGTAACCAAGTCGCAGTTCAAATTGTCAGTAGCGTTTTGTCAAAGGAAAATCATGAGTGAAAATGAAGAAAATTTAGAATCCCCAGCCGCCGAGTCGGAGGCCGAATCGAATATTGATCAAGAGGTCATTCGCGCAATACCCATCTCAATGACGGTTGAAGTCGGCAGCACCAGTTTAAAACTGCGCGACTTGCTGCGACTCTCCCAAGGCAGCGTCCTAGAGTTAGATCGCTCTGTAGGGGAATTAATGGACGTGAAGATTAACAATACCATCATCGCAAAGGGCGAAGTGGTTACAGTGGGCGATAAGCTTGGTATTAGCGTTGTTGAAATCGTCGCGCCGCTGGAAAGAGTTAAGCCGGTCTAGCTCAATGGAAGTTTCACCGCTAGTTTCAGCTTTTCTTAGCTTCTTATTTGTTATTGGTTTGTTGCTTTTGACTCTTTGGTTTATCAGGGCTAGAGGCGTAGGCGTTGCGACAAGAACAAGCGGAGATCTGCAAGTGATGCAAACTCTGCGTATGGGAGCCAAGCATCATCTTAGCGTTGTTAGATATGGCGATCGGACATTACTGCTGGGCATTAGTGGGCAACAAATATCCCTTTTGGACAACCAAGCCTCGGATGACTCGCCTATGCGCGAAAATAGTGAGGACTCACTAAACGGCCCTGCCTCAGGCCAGCCTCCAAAATCGTTTGCGGCAAATCTGAAAAGCCTATTACCGAAGCGCTAGGCTAGTGAGGTGTTGGACCATTGGTCTTGTACCCCTTTTGCATGCGGTTCATAGTAATGGTACTTCCAAAAGTAATTTTAAGAATAATATCCCTAATCAAAATAAAAGAGTCCTAATCTCGTGAATAAAACTAATGATTACAGCGATGATAAAGCCTACCGAAGAATGCTTTTTGAACTTGGTTCTCTGGTGAATGGTAATCGGGCCAGAAGTCATGCTCACCGAAGTCAAATAATCGATAATGTGACGAATGGCCTAAGTAGCTTGTTAACAGCCTTTAGCCGAAATCGCAATTTGATGAGCGAGTCTACGACTAATATCTACCGGTCGCGTAGGGTGTTTCTTGAGAGCAAGTCTGATTACCAGGCGCTAAACGCCGAGCAGCGGCAGCGAGTTATGGACGAGATAGAATATCAATGCCTAAAGCAACGCTCTGACAGCAATCGAGAAATCATGTCTTTGAACGTCGCTTTGACGCGCTTCAACCAAGAATTCGTTCAACTGTTGGAAGCTGTAAAAGAAACTAATGCAGCCAAACTCTATTTCAATGATGTTCAGCACGAGCACAACGTCGAAATATTAGATAACGGTTTGGACGCTGTAGGTCTTACAGAAGGAGCTGGAGAATTTGGTAACCTAATTGCCCAGCTTACGGAGCAAGTAAGCGCAAATACCGAACTTTTAGAAGAAGGTTTCGAAGCTTCTAACCAGAATGGGCAGAAATTTGCAGAAATCCGTGAATCCTTAGAGGCGGAATTAGCAGCTATTGACGAGTGTTGGGATAAGATCGAAGCCCAGCAAGCTCTAGCAGCTGAACTGGTGGCTTCACTCTGAGCGAACTTCTGCTTTTGTTGTGTCTGACTGAGCTCAAAAAATTGCCAACGTTGGCTTTGCGAGAAAGCTGCTCTTAAGGGTGGTGCGCGCCAGAGAAGTCAGGGCTGTAGACTCTTTTCTTCTAAAAGTATTTCCACTGCGCCCAGTAACTCCGAGTCCAGGGTGGTGCCAAGCCACACTGGCAGGTTGTTACGTAGCTTAAGCAACTGTGATTCAGTGCAATTTTCCCCAGTTTTTTCTAGCCAGCGGCGAAACTTCTCCCCGCGTTCACCGGGACTGTGGTGGCTCAAAAGCAGTGATCTTACACCTGCGGTTGAACAAGGGTTGTCGGGTTTTGTTTGGACTCGCCCTGTGCTCTTTACGTCAAGAGTCTGGTTGCTAAACGTATTCGTGGAAGTGGGCTCGTTTGACAGAGCTTCTTGAAGGGCATTTTGCGCTTCTGGCTCCTCTGTAGTTTCCAGCGATTCTCTAAGCAAAGCAGCGTCCTCCGCTAGCTCGGGCGCCGCGCTGGCGGCTGCATTTGCTGATTTTTCTTTTATTTGGTTTGCGATTTTTTCGGAGGTTGTGTCGTCTTCGGCAAGAATATCGCGCTGTTTAAATACTGCTTCCGCATAGTCTGTTGCCTGTTGTGGAAACCCCTCTGCGTTTGCAATTGTGGTGGGTCCAAGATGGTAACTACCTAAGGCTTGAATTAAAGAATCGTTACTTTCAATTTCTGCATTTTGGTCTATTAGTTCTTTAAGATAGCTCACTCCTGCGTCTATATTTATGCATGGGTCAAATAACAGTTCGCGCTGCGTGATACCCAAATGCTCTGCTGTGAGAGGCCACTTTATCTGCATAACACCGATCGCTTCTGAACTAGATACCGCCTCTGGGTTTAAGCTGCTTTCTACAATAGCCACGGCGATAGCCAGTTCAACATCGATACTGTAGCGCTCTGCAGAGCGAATAAAGCAGGTTATATAGGGTATATCGCTAAGACGCTTGTCTGGTGTCTTGCCCGAATTTTCTGCCTCGGCCCAAGCCGTGTTTAAAACCGGCATAGTTAAAAAAACAAGCATTGCGAACTGCATCTGTCTCGTAAATGTTGGAGAGCGTAATAGTGATTTAATCAAGTCGAGGTATTCCTAAGTTCATCCAGAGCTTTAGTTTTAGATACAAGTGCTGCGCTATGCGCTGGTCGCTAATGAGTCCCGTTTTGCCCGGCTATGCCGCCCCTTGTTTCTAGATAGTTATGCAAAGAATAGCGCCTCGTCAAGCCGTCGAAAAATCGACCAATGGAGTTAAAAAGACGTCACTTTTTTTAGTGTTTCACCTTGGCTACGATAACTCATTGATTCATATACGTATTATTATTGGCATCGACTTTGCATATACATTCTCGTAAGACCTAATGGCAAGAAATTGCCACCGATCATATTTCTGGCAACGCCTTGCAGGCTTTCTACCTGTTGCAGCGGAAAGGGTCTAAAAGAAAATGAAGGTTTAAATGGTATCACTGAACAAAAGCATAAGCGAAACTCGCAAAGAGCAGGCCAAAGGCCGTTTATCTATTTTAGTATTGGCCAGTCTATTTCTGGCATTACCGAGTTTCGGTTATGCCGAAGGCATCCCTGCCTTGAAAATTCTAGAAGCTAACGAAGGCGGCACAGAGTACAGCTTGTCTCTACAACTGCTTATTGTTATGACGCTGTTGGGTTTTTTGCCCTCTATCCTGATTTTGATGACCTCTTTTACCCGAATAATTATTGTTCTTTCTCTATTGCGTCAAGCCATGGGTACAGCGCAAACCCCTCCAAATCAGGTGTTGGTAGGTATTGCGATTTTTTTGACTCTTTTTATTATGAATCCGGTTCTAGAATCTATTTACAACAATGCACTTGAGCCAGTACAAAACAACGAGATCACATTTCAAGAGGGTTTAGACCGCGCACGAGTACCGCTACAAGAATTTATGTTGAATCAGACTCGTGAGAAAGATCTGATTATGTTTATGGAGATGTCCCAGTCTCCTGCCGTAGAAAATGCTGACGATATTCCTTTGAGCGCCTTGGTGCCGGCGTTCATTACCTCGGAACTAAAAACGGCTTTCACGATAGGCTTTTTGATTTATATCCCCTTCATCATTATTGACTTAGTAGTAGCCAGTGTCTTGATGTCCATGGGTATGATGATGCTCTCGCCAATGATGATTTCCATGCCTTTTAAACTCCTTCTTTTTGTACTGGTTGACGGCTGGGGATTAGTTACCAGCTCCCTCGTCGCTACATTTGTAACTTGAGGTAAGCCATGGATACATCACTTGTAATGGATATTGCGGTGGACTCGTTACGCGTAACTGTACTAGTTGCAGCGCCGATATTAGCGGCGGCTCTAATGTCTGGTCTGCTTGTTGGTATTTTGCAAGCAGCTACCTCTATTCAAGAAATGACTTTGAGTTTTATTCCGAAATTGGTTGTCATGGTATTGGCAATTCTTATTTTTGGCGAATGGCAAATTGCTGTGCTGGCGGACTACTTTGAAACGATATTTGAACGCATAAGAACGATTACGTTATAGCCGCGAATGAATATCATGCTTCCAGAAATCGTCAACCTGCTACAAAATTTCATGTGGCCTTTTGTCCGCGTGTCCGTGGTACTAATTGCGGCACCTTTATTTGGCATGGAGGCGATTACTTTACGTATACGCATAGCCATTGGTTTTGTCCTAACGTGGATGATTTTTCCAATTGTAGAAGTACCGGAAATAGATCCCCTAAGTATATTTGCAGTACAAATGATGATTAACGAAATAATCGTTGGGATATTGATGGGGTTAACGCTTCAGATCGTATTGGCGGCCATAATAACCAGTGGCCAAGCAGTTTCGTCAAGCATGGGTTTGGGTATGGCGAATATGGTTGACCCCAATTTAGGTAACGTCCCAACGCTGTCTCAGTTTTTTTTGGTAATCAGCATGCTTTTATTCCTAGGTCTGGGTGGTCACCTAGTCATAATCAGTATCCTTGTTCAAAGTTTCACCTCGTTGCCGATCGGTGCTGGATTAGCAAATACCAATGCAATACAGGGTTTTTTGGTCTGGTCATCAACAATTTTTATAGGCGCACTAACATTAGTCTTGCCTATAATTTTAGGATTGCTGATGGTTAACGTTTGTCTTGGTGTAATTTCAAGAGCTTCTCCTAGCTTGAATGTTTTTGCTGTGGGTTTCCCTGCCCTTATACCACTTGGGTTTGGCATGGTAATTATCACGATGGCATTCATTATTTCGAGAATGGAAAGTCTATGGTTTGCGGGCTTTCAAATTCTTAACGAAAACTTGCTGGGATTGTAATGGCTGAAGAATCCTCTCAAGACGATAAGACAGAAGAACCGACCGCGAGAAAATTAGAAAAAGCGCGTGAAGACGGTCAGGTTTTGCGCTCTCAAGATATGACAATTGCAGCGGTAACTATTTCTGTAATAGCCTCAATGTATGTCGGAGGCTTTTGGTTAGGGCCGCAGTTTGTTGCAATATTTGCCGAAGCTTTGACTATTCCAGCAAATTTTGCGTTCGAAGAAGATTTAGCGATTGGGCGTTTCGGCCGCCTGGCCGCAGAAAGTTTTTACGTTATGTTTCCGGTTTTTGCCGTGGCAGTAGTCATGGCGATAGCTTCGGCTACAGCACTAGGCGGCTTTGTGGTTTCTGGGAAAGCCATCATGCCAAAGGCGAGTAAATTAAATCCTTTGAAGGGCTTGGTGCGAATTTTTGGTACGAAGGCGTTAGTAGAGTTAGGTAAGGCACTTTTGAAGTTCTCCATGGTGGCGACTATCGGTGGCACCTATCTTTACTTCAATTTTGATCAAATTTTGAAGATTGGCCAAAGTCCGATTATGAGCGCAATTGTAGAAAGTATTGAGTTTGTTCTATTTGGTGGCTTCATAGCTTCACTCGCATTGCTGGTGATTGCAGCGGTAGACGTGCCTTATCAAACCTACGAGTTTTTTAAAAAGCTCAAGATGACCAAGCAAGAAATAAAAGATGAGATGAAAGAGGTTGAGGGTCAACCAGAAGTAAAACAAAAGATTAGGCAAAAACAACAAGAAATGGCCCAAGGCAGAATGCTCGACGACGTACCCAAAGCGGACGTGATTGTCACAAACCCACAACACTTCTCTGTTGCTCTGGTTTATGAAATAGATCAAGAAGAGGCTCCGAAGGTGTTGGCAAAGGGCACCAATATGATGGCGAAGCGAATAAGAGAAGTTGCAACAGAAAATGGCGTTGAAATATTTGAGGCGCCGCTATTAGCGCGCGCGCTGTATTTCACTACTGAAATAGGTATGCCGATACCTCCCGGGTTGTTTCACGCAGTGGCTCAGGTCATCGCCTATGTATACAGCCTAAACTCTGTCACCCCCGGTGGTGCAAAAGTGCATAAACCAAGACCCCAAGTGCCTGAAGAATTGGTATTTGATGAACTTGGACGACGAAACGTTGATTAAAAAACAGGATAAAAAAATGATTTCTTTAAAAGAAGAACCGATATTAGTTGAAGATTTGTGTTTTAGTCCGGAAGACAGCGACGCGCTTGATACATGTCGGCGCGCTCTAGCAAATGCAGGGTCAGTTATCATTACTGCAGCAGGCAGTGAAAGTTTGTTGGCGCACTACACCCGAGTATTGCTCAGTCAACTGCCCGGACAAAATACTTTAGACCAACGTAAGCTATCTGTTCGCAGAATGCCAAGAGATAAAGATGCGTTGCTGGCAGCATTGAATAGATTGCTTGCCGAGTTAGATTTTGAAAGCGTAGGTGCGAAGAAGAAAGTACCGACTTCTGAAATCTGGCTGTATGAACTACCCGGGCCAAGTGATTCTGAGTTCATCGTAACTACTGCAAAAATGATTCGTCAGTTTAAAGCCGCTGGTGTGTCGATTATTGTTAACTCTCGTCAAGCGCGTCCGGGATCCGAGCTTTTGAGTAAGTTATCACAACGAGTTAGGGGAACTCTGGTTGAATTTGCGTTGCCAGATAAAGATTCTTGTATTGCTCTTGCAGAAAAAGTCACAGGCACTAGTGACGCATTGCAGGTTAATGGCCTGATCAAAGATCTTGGTTATACATTTCAAAAAAGTCAGGCTGCTTCGCTGTCTGTGTTTCCGCAAGAAACCGCTGTCGATTTATCAACTCAACAGATGTTAACGCAGCGCAAGCCGATAAAGGCAACGCCCCAGACTTCTAGTAAAATTTCGCCTACAGCAGATCTACCTAGCATTCGTAGCATTGGGAGGAGGTCGAAGAAATTTTTGCTAGTCGGAGGTGTTTTTATATCAGTCGCGATGTTTGGCTTTTACGCAGTGAATCAAATTAATTGGGTCGATTTGCAAAGTTCCGTTAGCACCTTATATGCAGATTTAATCCAAAGTAATGAAGTTGCGAACTCTACCGGTGAAACCTCTAGCAACCCTTTGGGAGAAGAAGTTAAGGCTGTTGCGGCAAGTTCCAACGCGAGACAAACAACGCTCGCGGTCTCAGAACAAAGTGTTTCTAGTAAGTCGTCTGATCAAATGAGCGCCCTAGAGGAGTCACTAGCGGAAACACTAGAACTTAATGATTCAGAAGAGAATCTGACAGAACTTTTTCTTTTCAAGCCACCTCTACCTAACGCAAGTGCGGTGTATGTCCAGCACGCATCGTTTCGTTTATCTCAGGGGGCTTATATTTGGAAGAATAACGCAAAGCGTTTGTCTGATGCTCAAATTTTTAGTAAAGGTAGTACCGACACTCGGTTTGTAGTTGTGAGCGGCCCATTTACCGATCGGCTTGAAGCTCAGCAGTATCTTGATAACGTGGGGGTTACTGACAAAGCCTATTTTATTTTAGGCGATGCACTTGGCGAACTTCTAGTTGCGCCGAGTAACGCTTTAGCGAGTATGGAGTAGACCATGGCTGACGAAGACAATAAGAACGAAGAGGCAAAATTGCGGGAGGGAGAGGAATCTTTTGACTCTGCTGCTGCAGTAGATGCCATTGTTGAAGGAACACGCAGTCGGGTAGATGAGATCGAAGAAGCCTTAGATGGCGCCTTGGTCGCTAACAATGATTCCGCCCAAGCTGCTGCAGAGGCTCCCGACGCGATACCTGAAAAAAGCATAGAAAATGATTCCGAGATCGTTCTAGATTTAGGTGATGTTGAAGTTGCGCCGACGGTCGCTAAGAAAAAAGACGATGTTGAAGAACCTTCGCTGCAAATTCATGTAGGTAAAGACGACGTTCGTATTTCCACAGGGCACCCCCTTATAGACGATATTGCGGCCCAATTAGAAAAATCCCGAAAGTTTACGATTTACGCGGTTTCGTCGCTGTTTATTGCGCTGCTCACGAGTGTTTTGTTTTACATTCTTATGTCCGCTCAGATGTCAAAAAAGGTATCTGAAGTAAATTCAATGATGGCTGCTGTTGCGAAGCGCACGTTGCAGGTGACGAAAGGCATCGAGACCTTCAGTACCTTAGAAGAAAGAATCGGCCAAACTTTGTTGAATCAAACCTCTCTAGCGGAAACTTTGGCCGCCAATGATTTGGCTGTTGCAGAATTAGAGCTTAGAATTACTGGGCTGAATGAAAGTATGCAGGCGGATATTGGGCGAGTCGTAGATGAAAGTAGCAATTATCTGGTGCAAACTAGGGGGGTGCTGCAAGAAGAGAATCAGAAGACTTTCAACACTTTAGGTGATTTACAAAGTATTTTGGTAGAGCAGCGTGGAATGATTGCACCGATCAGTAATTTGAGCCGCGAAGTGAATCAGGTTAAAGGGGATTTAGCTGAGGTGCGTAAGACCATCGATGATCTCTATACTATCGAGCGCGCACGCATGGCGAGAGAATTGTTGGATCAAAGAGACGCATCGCAGCTTCAGTCGACTGAAGAAAACTAGGTTAAACACCTCTATCGCCGACTGAAAATGGAAACTTTTGGTATCTGGACACCTGGTATCTTGCATATTTATCATTGAGAGATAATTAAATCATGTCACAGTCTTTTGTTGTTCCGGCGCTTATAACCGCTACTGCGTTGTTAATAACGCTGATATTCCTTTTCATGATTTATTTGTGGCAGCGCATCAACGCTTTAGAAAAACAGAAACCTGGGGAAATTACTCTAGCAGCCAACTCTAGTGGCGATGCACTGCTTGGTTTTAAGGGTAAAGAAATTTGGGTCGCGCTAGAAAATCCAGGTAAGTTCTCGGTAAATATTGATGAGTTAAGGCAGCGCTATACCTTTATTTTGTCACGCCATATTGAACAAATCATCGATCAGGGCCAAATGGATAAGCAAACCGGAAAGGAGGCGGTTCCGGAAAGTAATGCGGCGATTGGCGGTTTACGAGGTGAAATTCAATCGTGGTTGCCACCATCTTATGTCGCGCGGTTTTATCGTGTCGGTCGGGATTCGGCTGTTCTTTCGGATGACGAGGTAGGCGAGCTGCGGTCGGAAGTTAGAGCCTTAGTAAAAGAAATATTGGAGCGCTTGGGCATGTCGGCTGAAGCGGCTGGTATTGGCAGTCTGATTACCTCCCACACTCTAGAATTCCGCTCTAATGCCGCAGATGGAAAGGATCCGGAGGCCGAAGAAGACCAGGTTCAACCGACTACTTAGCGGTTCTGCCCCTTGGGTCCTGCTCCTGGATTGTTAGGCAGCTTTGGTCCCGCCCACTGCTGCGCCCGCTGCACTCTGTTAAAATCATACCTTTTTAGATTCCTCTTCAAATAAGCAATTTTTGCCACTTAACGCTCAGCGAGGATCTGTCGAGTGAGGTATTATCTTTCGCTTGCTTTGCACTATTTGCGTTTTTCGAGGAATAAATTGGACATCACTCATATAATTGACGGGCTTAATGAGCCTCAGCGTGAAGCGGTATCTGCGCCCCTATCAAATGCTCTAGTTATTGCCGGAGCTGGCAGTGGAAAGACTCGAGTACTGGTGCATCGTATTGCCTGGCTAGTAGATATTGAAAATGTCTCACCCTACGGCATTTTGGCTGTGACCTTTACCAACAAGGCTGCTGCTGAGTTGCGCGCTCGAACAGAATCATTGCTTAACGTATCAGCCAGATCTATGTGGGTGGGCACATTTCACAGCTTGGCTCACCGACTGCTGCGTATGCATTGGTTAGAGGCTAAATTACCGCAAAATTTTCAAATCTTAGACGGCGACGATCAACTACGCCTGATAAAAAGAATCATGAAGGCCCTTAGCATTGACGACAAAAAGTGGCCGCCGCGACAAGTTACTTGGTTTATTAATGGGCAAAAGGATGAGGGGCGAAGGGCCAAAGAAGTGCCCACGGGGAATGATTTATTTCAAATTACCCACCAGCGTATCTATCAGGCCTACGAAGATGCTTGTAATCAAGGCGGCTTGGTAGATTTTGCTGAGTTACTTTTGCGCAGTCATGAGCTTTGGTTGAACAATCCGGAGCTGCTGGCTCATTATCAGACACGTTTTCAGCATGTACTAGTGGATGAGTTTCAAGACACCAATACTATCCAATACGCATGGTTAAGAGTGTTAGTTGGCACTAACTCGAAAATCATGGCGGTGGGCGACGACGACCAATCTATCTATGGCTGGCGTGGTGCTAAAATTGAAAACATTCAGCGTTTTAGCCAAGACTTCAGTGATGTAATGACCGTTCGTTTGGAGCAAAACTATCGCTCCACCCAAACCATTCTAGAAGCAGCCAATAGCCTGATTCAGCGCAATACCAACAGATTGGGTAAGGAGCTGTGGTCTGAGGGCAAAAAAGGGGAATTGATTAAAATTTATGCCGGATTCAATGATTTAGATGAGGCACGTTTTATTGCTGAGCGCATTGCACAATGGATAGAGAGCGGTGGTAGTCCAAATGAAGCGGCGATTTTGTATCGCTCCAACGCGCAATCTCGGGTCTTGGAAGAGGCTCTACTGCGCGCCAACATTCCATATCAGATTTATGGCGGGCAGCGCTTTTTTGATCGTATTGAAATTAAGAATGCACTGGCTTACATGCGCCTTATAGAAGATCGTAATTCCGATCCGGCCTTTGAACGAGTGGTTAATACGCCGCCTAGAGGTATTGGCGATAAGACCATTGAAGGCGTGCGTCAGCTGGCACGTACAAGAGGTGTGTCGTTGTGGGCTGCGGCTCAAGCGGGTATCGAAGAAGGGCTTTTCACATCAAGAGTACATGGTGCAATTGGCGCATTTCTTGGTTTGATTAATGATTTGGCCGAAGCTGTAGCCCCACTAGATTTAGATGAGTTAGCTCAACAAATTGTAGAGGTCAGCGGGCTAATGGTGTTTCACAGCCAAGAGCGCGGCGAGCGCGGTTTAGCACGCAAAGAAAACTTAGAAGAATTGGTTGCCGCCTGCCGTCAGTTTAGTGGTGATTTAGTATTTCCTTTTGAAGATGGGGACCGCGCCGAAGTCAGCGTTTTACAAGAATTTTTAGACCAGATGACACTGGACGCAGGTGATCGCCAAGCGGCCCAAGGCCCCAGTGTACAGATGATGACACTGCACTCGGCGAAAGGTTTGGAGTTTCCGTTGGTGTTTTTAGGCGGCATGGAAGAAGGCCTGTTCCCACATCGTATGTCCGCGGACGAGCCTGGGCGGATGGAAGAAGAGCGACGCTTAGCTTACGTGGGTATTACCCGCGCCATGCAAGAGCTTTACTTAACTTATGCCGAGAGTCGGCGTTTGCACGGCCAGGATAATTACAATCGTCCTAGTCGATTTTTATTAGAAATGCCGAAAGAGTTGCTTTCGGAAGTGCGCATGAAAACCAGCGTTAATCAGTCTTATCGTTCAGCTGCTCCCCAACGTTCTATTTACAGTGATGAAGTCGTAGAAGGAATGCGTATGGGACAGCGAGTGATGCATGGCAAATATGGCGAAGGTGTGGTGCTACAGTTTGAGGGCGGTGGTGAGCGAGCTAAAGTTCAAGTTAATTTTTCCGAAGGTGCCAAGTGGTTAATGGTGGGCTACGCCAACTTAAAAATACTGGATTGATATTGCGTATAAGCGAATCGAATGCGAAAAAATGGGGGAGAAATATGAAGAGTATTAACATAGTTGTTATGGCTATGATATTGGCTGGTTGTACTGGTGGGAGCGGACAAACTCAAACGACTGCAGCGGATACTGCTGAAGTGAAAAATTATCGCTGGAAAATGATTACCACTTGGCCAAAGAATTTGCCCGGCCTAGGAGCGGCGCCAGAGCGGCTAGCGCAAAAACTTAGAGTTATGAGCGCGGGTCGGCTAGATATAAAAGTCTACGGTGCTGGCGAACTAGTCGGGGCACTAGAAGTGTTTGACGCCGTATCTCAGGGGACTGCGCAAATGGGGCATGGTGCAGCATATTACTGGCGCGGTAAAATTCCAGCAGCGGCCTTTTTTGCTACCGTGCCATTCGGTATGAACGCCCAAGAAATGAATGGCTGGTTGCATTACGGCGGTGGCTTGGAACTTTGGCGTGAACTATACGCGCCCTTTAATTTAGTGCCTTTTGCTGCAGGTAATTCTGGGGTACAAATGGCTGGCTGGTTTAATAAAGAAATAAACTCGGTAGATGACCTTAAAGGTTTGAAGATGCGCATTCCCGGCCTGGGTGGAGAAGTTTTGGCGCGAGCTGGCGGTACGCCAGTGGTGTTGCCGGGTGGTGAAATATATACCGCTCTGCAAACCGGAGTTATTGATGCCACCGAGTGGGTGGGTCCCTACAACGATTTGGCTTTCTCACTACATACTGCTGCTAAGTACTACTACTACCCCGGCTGGCACGAACCCGGGCCAACCTTGGAAGCTATGGTTAACAAGGAAGCTTGGGATTCGTTACCAGCAGATCTGCAGATGATGATTGAGGTGGCGACTAGAGCGATCAATGACGATATGTTGAGCGAATTTACTGCGCGCAACAATGCCGCGCTAGTGACCTTAGTTCAAGAACACGGTGTTCAATTACGTAGACTGCCGGATGATGTTTTGGTGAAGCTCAAAGCTATCTCCAAAGAGGTGGTTGCAGAGGCCGCATTAGAAAATGAACTTGCAGAGCGTATCCATAATTCTTATACGACCTTTCAGCAAGATGTTGCGAGGTATCATTCTTATAGTGAACAAGCGTATTTAAACGCCCGCTAGTCAAAGGGTAGATTCATGGAGTTAAAAAATACCGAGTACGCAGTGGATATCGATGGCATTGCGACCATCTGGTTGAACCGCCCACATAGAATGAATGCGTGGACTGGCAGATTGCATACCGAATACCGCTATTTGCTAGAGCAAGCGAATCTCGATAAAAAGGTCCGAGTGATTGTTGTCACTGGCCGAGGCAAAGGTTTCTGTGTTGGCGGTGATAGCGATGCTCTGAGTGGACATTCAGAGCGTGGTGGCTACGATTCTGGTACTAAAGAAGATATTGCGCTGCCCGGGTTTGGTACCAGTCCTGAATTTGATGCGGCGTTTGCTTATCACTTTGGTTTGGACAAACCTGTCATCGCAGCCATGAATGGTCCAGCCGCTGGTGTTGGTTTAGCTTTGGCTTGTTTTGCCGATTTGCGCTTTGCTGTACCTGGGGTGAAATTCACCACAGCCCACGGCAAGCTTAACTTACCGGCCGAGTATGGGCTTTCTTGGATGTTGCCCAAGATTATGGGCCTTGGTCGCGCCAATGATTTACTCTTAACCAGCAGAGTGTTTACCTCAAATGAAGCCCATGAGTTGGGTTTTGTGAACCAGCTATTTAGTGTCGAAGAATTGCTTCCGAAATGCTACGAGTATGCGAGAAACCTCGTGCGTAGCGTTTCACCTAACTCTTTGCGCCAAACCAAATGGCAGATATACAGAGACCTCCATCGAGATGTAGCCGCGTCGGTGTTAGATTCAGAACGTCTTATTAACGAGATGGCCAAGGAAGAAGATTTTCGCGAGGGTGTAGCTGCCCTTGTGGGAAAACGTAGTCCAGATTGGCCTTCTATAAAGTAGATAAAGCGGCTCGCGCTACTTGAGTTGAGCTGGCAGCCAAGTTGCCATTTCTGGCCATACGAGCAGTGCACAGAGCAGTAATGCCTGTAAGCCAATAAATGGCACTACTCCGCGATATATCTCTGCAGTATCTACTGTCGCAGGCGCCACGCCCCGTAAGTAAAATAGTGCAAAGCCAAAGGGTGGGGTAAGGAATGAAGTCTGCAAATTTACTGCGATCAAAATGCCCAACCAGATCGGGTCTACACCCATAGCCATGAGTACTGGTCCAACTATGGGTACCACAACAAAAGTGATTTCGATGAAGTCGAGGATAAAGCCCAACAAAAATATCACTAGCATGACAATACCGAGCGCACCCCACATGCCGCCCGGCATTTGTTCAAACATGGTGTGCACCAATTCCTCGCCGCCGAACCCACGAAACACCAATGAAAAAATAGAAGCGCCCACTAGGATAAAAAATACCATACCCGTAGTGGAGAGCGTTGCAGAGCAAACCGCTGATAACTTATCGAAATCGATGCGCGAGTAAAGTAATCCCAGTATCAGTGCTCCGAAAGCACCAACGCCTGCAGCTTCGGTAGGCGTCGCATAACCGCCAATAATTGAACCCAACACTGTAAAGATAAGTAAAAGTGGTGGTGCCAGTGCTTTGAATATTGGTGTTAGGGCGACAGCTTCCGTGCGTTCGGCTTTGGGCATGGAGTCGGGATAAGCAACTACTCGAAAGATAATGTAGCCTAAGTACAGCAGCACCAAGCAAATGCCAGGAATGATTGCGCCAGTAAATAGGTCGCCAACAGAAATAGACTTTGGAGCAAATATGCCCATATTCAACTGGGCTTGCTGGTAACCGTTGGACAGCACATCTCCAAGCAATACTAGCGCAATTGATGGCGGGAGAATTTGCCCTAAAGTGCCGGTAGCGCAAATAGTCCCGGTTGCGACACTGGTCGGATAGTTGCGCTCTAACATAATAGGTAGTGACATCAACCCCATGGTAACCACTGTTGCACCTACAATGCCGGTGCTGGCAGCCATTAACATGCCGACCAAAATTACTGTAATCGCAAGACCGCCTCTATATTTTCCGAGCAGTGCAGAAAAATTTGACAGTAAGTCCTCTGCAATTTTGGTTTTTTCTAGTAGCACACCCATGAAAACAAATAGCGGTACCGCAATGAGAGTTTGGTTAGTGATGATGCCAAATAGGCGGCCTGATACGAAACCAAGGTCGTTTATATTGAAGTTGCCGGTGATAATGCCGAACATGGCAAAGATCAAAGAAACGCCAGCTAGGGTTAATGCCACCGGATATCCACTCAGTAATGCAAGAAAGGTTATAGCAAAAAGTAGTAGGGGCAACATAGCCGTTATTCGGTCTTGTCGGCATTTAAAAGTAATGCAGCGTGCGCCGCAACAGATGCTAAGCCCTGCAAAAAAACCAACGCTGCGGTGGCAGGCAAAAGAGATTTAAGCAGAAAAATGCCGGGAATACCGCCAACCTCAGAGGACCCCTCGGTAATACGCCAGCTGTTTTCTACATAGGTAAAGCTAATAAAAAATATAAAGGCGCCGACAGGTAGTAGGAATAGGCAATCACCAAATAAATCAATATAGGCGCGTTTTTTTGCGCTGAGGTTGTTATAAATAATATCTACCCGTACATGTGAGTTATTAGCAATTCCCATGGGAATTGCCAGCATAAATAAAATGCCGTGCATATACATTATAGATTCCTGCATATATACACTGCCGCTACCAAAAGCGTAGCGCAGAAGAACAATGCCCATGGTCAACACAACCATGGCCAGTGCTAGCCAGCGAATGGGTTGGCATGCGGTAACGGCTATTTGCCCTGTGCGGATAAAAAAGCCGATCAGCGAATCTCGAAAACTCACGGTGAGCCTGCTAAAAAGTATTTCTCTAGCAAAAGTTCCGAGAGAGTAAAGGCGAGTAGGCTGGCCCCCACTAATATGTTGTTTCGGAAAGCGGCGAAACACGCCATGCGCTGGCGGTCACGGATAAGCCATTGTTGATAGATGAAAAAGCCAGCAATTACGACCAAACCAACAAAGTAAGCGTGCTCATAACCCAATCGCAGACCGAGTAAATACAGGCCCACCAATGTCAGCGCTTGAAGGATGCCGATCATCATCTTGTCTAGGTTGCCGAATAAAATTGCCGTGCTCTTAATACCCACTTTTAGGTCGTCGTCGCGATCTACCATCGCATAGAGTGTGTCGTAGGCAACGATCCAAAGTAGGCTAGTGAAAAACATCAATATGCTCTCCTCAGGCACAGCTAAACCTTGGGCAGACCATGCCATTGGAATACCCCAACTAAACGCAGCGCCCAGTACTACTTGGGGCATATGAGTCCACCGTTTCATAAATGGATAGGCAATGGCTAGGGCTAATCCGCCGAAGGCTAGCAGTTGAGTCGTTTGGTTGAGGAGAAGTAGCAGTAGGCCTGCGCTTATGATGAGACCAAAAAATAGACTTAACGCCTGCTTGGAAGAAATGGCTCCAGTGACCAGAGGCCGCTCTTTAGTGCGCTCAACAAAGCCGTCTACTTTACGGTCAGCAAAGTCGTTAATAACACATCCTGCACTGCGCATAATAAAAGTACCGAGAGTGAAAATCACAACTAATTGGAACGGCGGCAGACCCTTGGCGGCCATGGACAGTGCGGCCAATGTGGGCCATAGCAGCAACAGCGTGCCCACGGGTTTGTCGAGGCGCATCAGTTGTAAATAATCTTGTAGTTTTGGCGAGTTCATCAAATACAGACGGTTCGGTAAATGGGTACGGCAGTTTAGAGTTTTAGTGCGCTTAGGACCACTTTTAGGTCCATTAGGCGAGT
>MDSY01117468.1_pt1 | contig 21714 bp, 21 predicted proteins | sample 811131 | NCBI WGS metagenome assembly MDSY01 (sample SAMN05326643, study PRJNA326480) | marine metagenome | isolation source: seawater | place: Atlantic Ocean: South West | collected 2010 | reverse complement strand
GTTTTGAGAAATACAACTCAGAAGCAACAAACTATCTAGTAAATGCCTTTCTTTTAACTTTATTCTTAATGCTGATAATGATGGTTGCTCAATTTAATAGCTTTTATCAATCATTGGTCATTTTATCGGCAATAGTTTTATCTTTTGGAGGCGTTTTTCTTTCTCTCTTAATTTTTGGTAGACCAATTAGCACCATGCAAACTGGAATAGCATTCATTGCACTAACTGGGATTATTGTTAATAACAATATAGTTTTAGTAGATACCTTTAATGTCCTCAGAAGAAATAACCCTGGAACTAGCCTAAAAGATGTTGCTCTTAGAACCGCTGTTCTAAGATTGAGACCTGTATTCCTTACTTCTTTTACAACTATAGCGGGATTGCTACCAATTGCCCTTGGGTATAGTGTAGATCTATTAGATAGAACATTGAAAGCTGGTTCCTTTATATCTAGTTATTGGGAGCAAATGGCCGGTGCCCTTGCAGTAGGATTGGCTGTTGGTACAGTTCTTACTTTGGTTGTAACACCTTGTGCTTTAATTGTTCCTGAAACCTTAAAAGGGATCTTCTCGAAAGTCAGGAATAGATTAGTAAAAGCAGAAAAAAAAGTTTTTTCCTAAACAATCTCTTTAAGACTAAAACTATAATAAAATATCGCCTTAAAAATTCTATAAGAAATCTAAGAGGCTATATGTATAAGGAAATAAAATACGCTTCATTATTAGTATTCTTTATTTCTATAAATTTATTTTCAGAAGTTGAAGAAATTATAGTTTCTTCTAAAACTATAGATAGCATCTCAGAATGGGAAATCAATGTATCTTCCAGCTCTATTAGTTCTGAAGAAATTAATCTTATACAAGCTCAACATCCAAAACAGATCTTCACAAGACTTCCTGGAATTTGGATAAGTAGAGGCTCAGGACAAGAACACCTTACCGCAATAAGATCTCCTGTTCTTACAGGTCCTGGGGCTTGTGGTTCGTTCTTAATACTTGAAGATGGCATACCAGTTAGACCTAGTGGATTTTGTAATGTTAATGGCTTATTTGAGACACAAACTGAATCTGCATTAGCATTAGAAGTAATAAGAGGACCTGCTAGTGCCAAATATGGTAGTAATGCTATGCATGGGGTTATAAACGTTGTATCGGAACCTATTGCAGATATTAATAGTATCTCAAGTAATATTGGGCCCAATTATTATCAAAACTTTAGATCTTCAATAGGAAATTCTGATAACTGGAGAATAAATTCCTTTTTTTCATCGTACGGTGGATTTAGAGAAGAATCTGGATATGACCAACAAAAATTTCACCTGAAAAATGAACTCAACTTATTTAATTCAGAAGCTATATTTAATTTAAGAATAACTAATATTAATCAAGAAACAGCTGGGTATATATATGGTAAAGATGTATATAAAAGCAAAGATCTCAGTAAGGAGAATAATAACCCAGAAGCATATAGAGATGCTTATTCAATAAAATCAAATTTAAGACTATCTTGGTCAAAAACTGATAGCTTTATCACATTAATACCCTATCTGAGAAAAACTGAGATGGAATTTCTTCAACACTATTTACCGGGCACCCCTATAGAAAATAATTCTCACAGTAGCATTGGTTATTTAAGTTCGTATTCTAGAAACACAAATAGAATTGAGATCACAGCTGGAATGCAAACAGAGTTTGCTAAAGTTAATTTAAAAGAGCTTCAAGAAAATACTTTAACAAATAGTTCTTCATTCAATAATGCAGTAAGACCAAAAGGGTTACATTATGATTATCAAGTAGACTCTAAGATGTGGGCTTTATTTTTTGGTTTTAATAATCTATCACTAGGTTCAGATTATATGGTTTTTGGTGATTTTAGATTAGAGAACAACTTCTATTCTTATGATAATAAAATGATAAGTGGAAACACTAGAGAAGATGGATCTATATGTTCTTTCGGTGGTTGCTTTTATTCTAGACCAGAAGATAGAAGTGATTCATTTACTGAATCAAGTTTTAGGATAGGAGTTAATAGAGAATTTGGAGACTTTGTAGTCTTTTCTCAAATCAGTCTAGGATTTAGACCTCCTCAAATGACAGAACTTTATAGACTACAAAAGAAACAAATTGTTGGAAATATAGATTCTGAAAAGTTACTCATGTTAGAGATTGGAGCTAAATTAGAAAATAAATTTCTAAAAGGTTCTGCTAATCTTTATTCTGGTAAAAAAAGAAATTCAATTTTTAGAGATTCACAAAACTTTATGCAAGATGATGGAAAAACTAGCCATAAAGGAGTAGAAATTTCTCTGCAAATTAAATTCAATGATACGAATTCTCTTTTCTTAGCTGGGACTATGCAAAAACATCAATATGATTTTTATTCTTTAACTTCAATGATGGAAATCATAAATAGTGGAAATCTTGTAGACACATCCCCCAAGACCCTTATTAACATTAGATGGTCTAGTGAATATGTTTTAAATATTAAATCTGAGTTGGAGCTTGAATACATGGGATCATACTTTACTGATGCAGCAAATGCCCATAAATATGGAGGGCATACTTTATTAAATTACCGTTTATCTAAAGATTATAATAATGGATTCAGACAGTTCTTAAGAATACATAACTTACTTAATAAAGATTATGCTGAGAGAGCAGATTTTAATGCCTTTGGAGGTGATAGATATTTTCCAGGAATTCCTAGACAAATATTTTTAGGCTTAGAATATTCTTTTTAAATAAAAAATTAAAAAATTTCTATAAAAATTAGATAAACTCTTTACCCTATGATAGATAAAAAGAAATCTATAGACTTTGAAAAGTCACTGAAAGAACTTGAAAAGATTGTTGAAGAACTAGAGTCCGGAGAACTAAGTCTTGAGAAATCTTTAAAATCATTTGAACAAGGAATTAAATTAACAAGACAGTGCCAAAGCGAACTTGAAAGGGCAGAGCTAAAAGTAAAAAAACTAGTAGAAGAGAATGGAGAGCTGAAAACAAAGTCTCTTGATGATGACTAATTCCGAACAGTGGATGGTTTCTTACCAAGAAAGGGTTAATTCTATCCTCGATGACTTTCTGCCTAAAGAAAAAACTAAATTGGTTGAGGCCATGAGATACTCAGTATTAAATGGAGGCAAGAGACTAAGGCCAATTCTAGTTTATTTAGCTTCGGGGTTAGGAGAAGCTTCAAGAGAAGCACAAGATTCTATAGCGGGTTCGATTGAACTAATACACTGTTATTCACTTATTCATGATGATTTGCCTGCTATGGATGATGATGCCCTTAGAAGAGGTAAACCAACTTGTCATAAAGAATTTGGTGAAGATATAGCAATCTTAGCTGGAGATGCTATACAACCTCTAGCATATTCGCTTATTACAGATTGCCTAAGTATCGAAGAATCAAAAAAAGTTAAATTAATAAGCCTTCTAACTGAGGCATGCGGCTGGAATGGCATGGTAGAGGGGCAAATACTAGATATTTCAGAAAATATTTGTTCTATAAAAGAATTAGATGAAATGCATAAGAAGAAAACGGGTCGTCTGATAGTAGCAGCTCTAGAAATGGGAGGACTCATATCGAATTTGAAGATAGAGTCTATTTCCCATTTAAAAAATTATGGAGAAAAGATAGGACTTGCGTTCCAAATTACTGACGACATTATTGACCTAGAATCACCTTCAGAACTTACTGGAAAGACTCAAGGATCTGATATCTCCAATAAAAAAAGAACCTATCCCTTTTTTATAGGAATTGAAGATTCAAAAAAAAGAGCGTATAAGCTTTGTCAGGAAGCTACTGGAATACTAGGAAATGTAGAAGGGGATACTAAAAACTTAACCAAGTTATCTAAATTTATTGCAAGTAGGAAATATTAACTTTGAAAATTTTTAAAGAGATTCCGAAAAAAGAGCCAAGGGGTGCTCTTTTTGATTCAGTAGACTTTCCTGAAGATCTGAGGAAACTCGATCTAAAGAAACTTCCAGAATTTTGTGATGAATTGAGAGAACAACTTCTGTATAGCGTTGGCCAAACAGGAGGTCATTTTGGAGCTGGCCTTGGAGTTGTTGAGCTAACTTCAGCCCTTCACTATGTTTTTAATACACCTAAAGACAAAATAGTCTGGGATGTTGGACATCAGTCATATCCGCATAAGTTAATTACTGGAAGAAAGGAAGCCATGGACACTATTAGACAGACTAATGGTTTAGCGCCCTTCCCTTCAAGATCAGAGAGCAAATATGACTCTTTTGGTGTGGGTCATTCAAGCACTTCAATTAGTGCAGCACTAGGAATGGCTTGTGGAGCAAGGTTAAAAGGAGAAGAGAAGGAAATAATAGCGGTAATAGGTGATGGTGCCATGACTGCAGGGATGGCTTATGAAGCACTATCTCATGCTGGTTCTATAGATGAAAACATACTTGTTGTACTAAATGACAATCAAATGTCTATCTCTGAAAATGTCGGTGGTCTTAAAAACTATTTAGCAAAAATTTGGGCCAGCCCCCTTTATAACCAAATAAGGGAGGGGGGGAAAACAGTCCTTAGATTTATTCCAGCTGCAAGCAGGATAGCTAGAAAAGCTGAAATTCAAGCTAAAGGACTTCTTACTCCAGGTACCTTATTTGAAGAACTTGGACTTTCTTACATTGGACCAGTGAATGGTCATGACCCTATAGGAATGGTAAAAATACTGAATGATCTTAAAAGCTTAAAGGGACCTAGGCTTCTTCATATCATTACACAAAAAGGTAAAGGATTTTTACCTGCTGAACTAGACCCTATTGGTTATCATGCCATTAATAAAATAAAACCTATAAAAAATCAGAAAGAATTAGAAGAGGAACAGGTAACTTATTCTCAGATCTTCGGTGAATGGTTATGCTACAAAGCAGAACAAGATGATCTTTTGACGGCCATAACTCCAGCTATGAGAGAAGGTTCAGGATTGGTGGAGTTTTCAAGAAAGTATCCAGATAGATATTATGACGTGGCTATAGCTGAACAACATTCAGTATCTTTGGCAGCAGGTATGGCTTGTGAAGGACTTAAGCCAATAGTAGCTATTTATAGTACTTTTCTACAAAGAGCTTATGACCAACTTATACATGATGTTGCCTTACAAAAACTCAATGTTATGTTCGCTATTGATAGAGCAGGTTTGGTAGGTGCAGATGGCCCTACTCATCAAGGATCTTTTGATATATCTTACCTGCGCTGTATTCCAAATATGGTAGTTATGACTCCTTCTGATGAAAATACTACTTGGAAGATGTTAAATACAGGCTTTGATTACCATGGACCAGTATCCGTAAGATACCCTAGAGGTGCAGGCACAGGCACTAAAGTAAAGAAAGATGATTCCAAAATCGAATTAGGAAAAAGCTTCACAATAAAGGATGTTTCTGATTCAAAGATTGTAATTATGAACTTTGGAAGCACAATAAGCCTAGCAAAAGATCTAGCGGAGGAATTCAATGCATCTTTGGTTGATATGAATTTTGTAAAACCCTTAGATAATAAAAAAATTAAAGAACTTGCTAAAAAACATCAACTACTAGTTACCCTGGAAGAAAATACTATAAAAGGAGGGGCAGGTTCAGCAGTTGCTGAATTTCTAGCAGAAAATAACCTGGAAGTTTCTCTTCTTAATTTTGGCATTTCTGATGAGTTTGTTGAACATGGTAGTCCAGATCATCAGAAAGTAAGTTCAGGTTTAGGTAAGGAAGAAATATCTGGAAAAATTAATAAAAGACTAGAAACAATAAAGTAAGAATAGAGGCAGAGAACAAACCTGCTATAACGTCATCCATCATTACTCCAAAGGGATTAGCTAATTTATCAAAGTAGCTTATAGGTCCAAGTTTCAAGATATCAAAAAAACGAAATGAAAGAAATGAAACAAAAATACACCATAGCCAAAAAATGTCCCATATAACCAAAGGAAATAAAGCGATCCACATTCCAACAAATTCATCCCAAACAAATATTTTTGCATCCTTTTTTTCTCCCATAGTTTTAGCATATATAGATAGCCCAAAAAAGAAGCTAACAAAAACTAGTAAAATATAAAAAAGAATTACAAACGAATACGCAAAAGGTTTAAGAAAAGGAACTATAAGAAAATAAAAAAGTATTAAAGCCAATAAGCTTGCTAGGGTGCCAGGAATAAATGGTGAAAAACCAGTGCCGAAACCCACTGCAAACCAAGTTAGAGGATTTCTTAGATTTACTTGCTTATAATTCAAATCTTCCCTAAAAATGCTGATAACCAGAAGAAACCTCTAAAGAGTTACCCTTAGAAGATATTATTTCAACCTCATTCCCTTTTTCAATAACCCCTATTTCAGAGATAATAATATCTTCATCTTTAGAAATTTTAATTATCTTATTTTTATTTAATGGACTTGAAGTAAAAAGGATCTCGTAGTCATCACCTCTATTAAAATCTTTCAAAGATAGATCTTTATTCAAGAAGGTTGGGATTTTATCTAAAAAGACCTTAGCTCCAACTTTACTTGATTTGCTTATATGTTTTAGATCCTGAAATAGACCATCAGAAATATCTATAGCTGAGGAAGCTATTCCAACTAATTTTGTAGCAACCCCATACCTAATTTTAGGTCTAGTGTACCTATTGCTATTAGATGAAATTTCATAGGGAGGTGTTTCAGATACTTCTTCCCTTAAATTATCTAATTCAGAGGAAGCTTCTCCTATACATCCTGTAACATATATAGAGTCCCCTACTTTAGCCCCACTTCTAGTTAAAGCATTGCCTCTATCAACATAACCACCAACCTGGACAGTAATAGAAATATTTCCCTTTGTTGTATCACCCCCAATTAGAGGTATTTTTAGCTCATTTGAAATATCCTCTAAGCCGATTTTAAAATCTGATAACCATTTTGTATCAAGTTGATTTAATGAAAGAGCTAGCGTAAACCAAGCAGGCAAAGCTCCACATGCTGCTAGATCACTCAAAGCTATAGATACTGCTCTGTAAGCTATATCTGAAGCATGCATGGATTTTAGAAAATGCACACCCTCAATTGAGGTATCTACTGATATTACCGTATCTTTTCCAGTTGGAGAAACTAAAACCGCCGCATCATCTCCAACAGAAACGCTAATGTTGCGTTTGTCTAAGAAACCAGAACCTATATCAGAAAAGTATTCCTTTATTAATTGGTGCTCGCTTAAAGTTTCAACACCCTTAACCAAATTTACCTACTCAGGAATAGATTCAAATAAACCCGTAGCTCCCATTCCTCCGCCAACGCACATGGTAACTATTCCGTATTTTCCACCTCTTCTTCTCAGCTCTCTAGTCAAATGTCCTACTTGTCTAGATCCTGTCATACCAAAAGGGTGTCCGATTGCTATAGAGCCGCCATTTACATTCAACTTTTCAGTGGGTAATTTAAGCTGGTCCCTTATATATACTACTTGAGAAGCAAAAGCCTCGTTAAGTTCCCAAAGATCTATATCATCTACAGTCAAATTAGCAGACTTTAATAATTTAGGTATTGAATAAACAGGTCCTATTCCCATTTCGTCTGGCTGACAACCGACTACAGTGAAGCCTCGAAAATAAGCTAATGGCTTAACACCCAGCTCATTTGCCTTGTCTTCACTCATAACCATAGTTACTGAAGCACCGTCTGATAATTGAGAAGAATTACCTGCAGTTACTGAACCTTCCTCAGGATCAAAAACAGGGTTAAGACTAGAAAGTCCCTCTAGGGTAGTTTCTGGCCTGTTACAGTTATCTTTATCTACTACAGAATCAACTTCCTTTTCAGCACCTGTTTCTTTGTTAACTAAAAGCATTTTTGTTTCCATAGCAACAATCTCATCATCAAATAAACCTTGGTCTTGAGCTTTTGCACACCTCTCTTGACTAGATAGTGCATACTCATCTTGTGACTCTCTGGTTACTCCATATCTTTTTGCTACAGTTTCTGCTGTAGTTCCCATAGCGTGATATATACCTGGAGCTTCTTCCGCTAGTTTTTCATTAACGTACATATGCATATTACCTTTGCCTTGGGTTGTACTAATTGACTCTACACCACCTGCAATAATACAGTCTGCAAAACCACTCTGTACTTGAGTAGCCGCCATAGCGATTGTCTGAAGACCTGATGAACAATATCTATTTACTGTAGTTCCACCTACTTCTATAGGTAATTTAGATAATACAGCAACATTTCTTGCAATATTATGGCCTTGAGCACCTTCAGGGGCTCCGCAACCTAGAATCATATCCTCTACTTGCGAAGGATCTACCTCAGGATTTCTATCCATTAGTGCATCGACAATATGAGCTGTCATGTTATCTGCTCTTGTCTGGTTAAAACCGCCTCTAAAAGACTTTGCCAGTCCAGTTCTGACACTATCTACTATTACTGCTTCAGCCATAATTACTCCTTAATAATTTAATTTATTTCTTTAGGGCGAGTGATGTTAGGTTAGAGTCAGGTAATTGGCAAGAAAATAAAACAGCTTATTTAGTATTTTCTTTCAAAGAGTCTTTAAACCAGTCCGGAACAATATCGATCTTATGCTTATTAGCTAATTTGACTACAAAAGGAACAGTTATTAAGGAAAAAGGAATGAGAGTAAGAATACCAAAACCAATGTCTCTAAAAATCTTTTTAAGCTGTTCATTAGCTACTCTAAGATCTTCTTCAGTAATCTTTCCTTGTTTATATAAATAGTAGGTCTTTAGCATTTCTCTGGTACCTTGAGTTTCTTTTTGCAGAGTTACTTTAAGTAAAATTAGTGCTTTTCTAATATTTTTTCCTAACATAGGTTTAAAGAATTTTAGTTTCTTGTTTTTTATAAATATTCATTAGATACTAACAAACAACGAAGTATATTTACAAATACATAGGGGGTTAAAAAAATGAATAAATCTTTCCCAATATTTACTGTGGGTGCTATAGCAATAGTTGTACTTTATTATGCTTTTTTAAACAATGAAGAACCCTCTAAAGAAATTACTCTTGAGCAAGAAATTCAGTCTTCTATAAGCACTTCCCCCACAATAGGACTTATAGATGATAAGAGGATCATCGCAGCAGAAAATGAGCCTGGTAATTGGTTGTCCCATGGAAGAACTTATGAAGAGCAAAGATTCTCACCCTTAGACAAAATAAACAAAGATAGTATTAGTAAGCTTGGACTTGCATGGTACAAAGACATGGGAACTAATAGAGCTCTAGAAGCAACACCAATAGTAGTCGATGGAATTATGTTTTTTACAAGCACTTGGAGCAGGGTTTACGCAATAGAAGCTAAAACAGGAAAGACACTATGGAAGTTTGATCCTAAGGTTCCGGGTGAGTGGGCAAGAAAAGCTTGTTGCGACATAGTTAATAGAGGGGTTGCGGTTTATGAAGGAAAAGTTTTCTTTGCTAGTTTAGATGGCAGATTATTTGCTCTTGATGCTGAAACAGGTGAAAAGATATGGGAAGTAGACACCGTAATTGATAGGACAAGAGCTTATACAATCACTGGAGCACCAAGAGTCGCTAAAGGTAAAGTTTATATAGGTAATGGAGGAGCAGAATATGGAGTAAGGGGTTATGTCACAGCTTACGAGACTAATACTGGTAATCAGGTTTGGAGATTTTTTACTGTACCCGGAGATCCGTCATTGGGGTTTGAAGATCCTGCCATGGAAATGGCCGCTAAAACTTGGAAGGGAAGTAATTGGTGGGAATTTGGCGGAGGAGGAACAGTCTGGAACTCAATTGTCTATGATCCAGATTTTAACACCGTGTATTTAGGTGTAGGTAATGGTTCTCCCTGGACAAGAGAAATTAGATCACCTGGCGGAGGAGATAACTTATTTCTTGCTTCCATAGTTGCTGTTGATGCCGATACTGGAAAGTACAAATGGCACTACCAAACAACTCCTGAAGATAATTGGGATTACACGGCTGTTCAGGATATTGCCCTTGCAGATATGGAAATAGACGGTGAAAAGAAAAAAGTATTACTACAAGCACCAAAAAATGGATTTTTCTACGTAATAGACCGAAAAGTTAGTCATGAAACTGGAAAAGCAAAACTACTTAGAGCACATCCTTTTGCTGCAGTTACTTGGGCGACGCATGTAGACCTAGAAACAGGAAGACCTGTTGAAAATCCCGAAGTCAATTATTCTGGTAATGGATCATTTGTTCTTCCAGGACCTTTAGGAGCTCATAATTGGCAAGCAATGTCAGTGGACTTAGGTTCTGGTCTTGTTTACATACCTACACAAGAAAATGCTTTCTTTTATGCAATAGATGAAAATTATAAGAAAACAGGCATATACAAAAGGAATCCTGGTAGATGGAATATGGGCATTGAAATGAGCTCTTTGGCCCAAAACGTACTTGCCAACCTAGAATCAATGCCTGAACCAGGAGGTTTTCTTAAGGCTTTTAATCCTTTAACTGGAGAAACTAAATGGTCTGTACCTATTCCTCATTACTGGAATGGCGGAGTTCTTGGCACTGCTGGAGGCCTAGTTTTCCAAGGAGATGCTCTGGGCATGTTCTCTGCTTATGATAAAGAGACAGGTGAACGCTTATGGGAATTTAATACTTATACTTCAATGCTTGCTCCTCCTATTTCTTTTGAAATAGACGGGGAACAGTATGTTTCTATCTTAACAGGCTCTGGAGGAGGAGACTTATTTGGAGGAGAACCTCTACCTCCTATAGAAATACAAGCTTCTCTCACCTACAATAATTTTGGAAGGCTATTAGTTTTTAAACTTGGTGGTGAAGAGAAACTACCTATACCTGATGTAAGAGATACAACCATTCCAGAACAGGATTTAGCCGAAGTAAGCGTAGCCCAAATTAGAAATGGGGAGAGTAATTACAATCAGTTTTGCGCTGTTTGTCATGGCTTCGTGGTCAAATCTGCAGGTGGCTTACCAGATTTAAGAAAAATGACCCCTGGAACTCATGATCTATTTAACAAGATAGTTCTCGAGGGTATTTTAGGCAGTAATGGTATGGCAGGCTTTGCAGATGTATTGTCTGAAGAAGAAGTTAATAACATTCATCATTATGTAAAAGCTAGAGCTTATGAAGATCGGGAAGTTGCCTTAGGCAATATGGAGGCACCACAATTTACCTGGTTCGGAGATGAAGAAGAATAAGTTACTAATTTTCAAATTTTAGCTTTGGGAGGTAGGCTTGGGGGAGCTACTTCCTTAAATTCAAAAGAAGGATTACCTTCCTCTGAATTGCCAGAACCTGAATCTTCATACGGATTAGCACTTTCATCAAGATTATTAGCGTCTAAGACTCCGTAAGTCTTCTTGCCATTTAGTTGAGTTCCATCTTGAAGTTTCAACAGAGCCTCCTGGGCTAATTTATGATTCTCATTACTCCATAACAAGGTGTAAGCTTTTGGCTTTCCATAAGGCATCCCTGCTTCATCGATATACTTTAGCCAGAAATAAATATTTCCTTCTTTTTTATTAAATTTATCAGGTTCATCTATAGTTACCCATAAGAGTCTAAACTCATCAGGAATCTCTTCTATTGAAGGCCACCCCATTAGATCTTTATAACCTATCCAAGTGGTAAGGTAGAAAGTAGACATTATTAGAATAACGATTGTCTTTAATTTATTAGAGAAATTAGAATAAAGATAAAAGACAAGGAGCAATGCCGTTACAGCTACATAAGATAATATTAATAAAATTCTTTCTTCAATCACTTTTATTTTCTATTAGGGGACTTCTACCCAAAGCCTTAGTCAGTAATCTCTTAGGAATCTGATTTACATTAGAAATACTTCTTTTTGAATCTACTGAAAACCTTACAGCTGTCTTTTCGTCCCCAACTCCTCTCAATTCATGGCTTCCGTAATATATCAGTTCTACCTCTGGATTTAACTTCTCAACCTTAACATCTACTTTTAAAGGCTCATCATAGTTGGCTTGATAATGAAGCAGATTGACAACATACTCACCTGATAAGAGAGCTCTAATTGTAACGGTTTCTTGGTTGATGGGATTAGAGATCATAGCTCCGTCAACATTCATCTTATCTGCAAACAAGCCTCTATCATCTCTATCTAGATGCATCAGTCCAGTGTCTCTATTGTGATACCAGACCAGACCGCCTTTTGGACTTTCAACTATAGCATCAACATCGTCTGGATGTTGATCAGGCCATCTAACGGTAATCAAGATCTCTGCTTTGGAATCAATTTTTCCGCCTTCAGCAGGATCAGAAATCAACATAAATGCTATAGCAAACATGAACGCAAATCCTAGAAGAGAATTAAAAAGCAAGTCAGTGAATGCATCCTGTCCTTCTCCTTTATTGAGGATTCTGTGTTTCATATAAATCCCTTATTCCTGATCTTGAGAAGATAGATTATTAACTAATTTACTAACACAAGAGTCCAGCAAGAAGTATTGGAACTTTAGGGTTGTGCTGGTTATCAAGCCTGAAAGAGTTGTATATAAAGCAACCGCCATTCCTCCACTCATAGATGAAAGTAAAGGTTGAATCTTCTCAGCATCAAAATCTTTCATTTCTCCAATTGGTAAAAGCATGAGAATAAACCCGACAACTGTACCAGTTAAACCAAGTTTTAATAGAACATCCGAAGCCATATGACCAAGTGCATGCCTATTTGATAGTTCGTCTTCTAGGATTCTTAAAAGATTTTGGTTTTCTAAGGAAGAGTTAGGTTCTGTTTTTTGCAGGAAAAGAGAGACCTTGCCTTCACCTCTCAACTCAGAGTCTAATTTTTTTGCTATATAGATCCAATGAAGAGTTGCAGTTAAATAAATTCCTATAATTAGAATAGATATTTTGCTTCTATCCGACTCAAAAATAAGATTTAAAAGGTTAAGATCATAAAGTAAATAAAAGGCAAAAATTATTATTGCCAATAAAATAACTGCTCTTTGGAATAGATATTGGGGCATAGTTGTACTTATCACTTCAATTTTGTTATCTAAAGTCAATCATTTATTTATTTCTCTATCTTGTAGAATAACTAATTATTATTAACAGTTCTATAAATGAATAGGTCAGAAAGAGTTAAGTTCATATCAAGGTCCTTAAATAAACTATATCCTAATCCTCCTATTCCATTAAACCATAATTCTATTTTTACTCTTTTGATTGCAGTAATCCTTTCTGCTCAATGTACTGATATAAGAGTAAACCAGGTTACCCCTATGTTATTTAAAAAAGCCAATAATCCAAAAAAAATGGTTCAACTAGGTATCAAGGAAATAAAAAAGATTATTAGGCCCTGTGGATTATCTCCTCAAAAATCTAAGGCCCTGTTTGAACTTTCTAAAATTCTCATTAATGAATTTAAAGGAAAAGTACCAAACTCATTCGAAGCTTTAGAAGCTCTTCCTGGAGTGGGACATAAAACTGCCTCAGTTGTAATGAGTCAAGGCTTTGGTCACGATGCTTTTCCTGTTGATACACACGTACATAGGTTGGCACAAAGGTGGAGACTAACAAGTGGTAAAAATGTCAAACAAACTGAAAAGGATTTAAAAAGACTTTTTCCAGTTGCTGAGTGGAATAGATTGCATATTCAAATAATAATGTATGGAAGAGAATTTTGTACTGCGAGAGGATGTAATGGAAGTTCTTGTAATATTTGTTCAGAAGTAAATAAAGGTAAAAAAATTCCAATTAAAATAAAAAAACCTTGAATTTAAGACTGAGTTATCAATTTAGGTTGTTATAATTTAGGTCTTCAACCCTTAATAATTATGATATCGGATAGTAAATCAATAAAGGATTATGACCCAGAATTGTGGAATAGTATTGCGCAAGAGTCTAAGAGGCAAGAAGACCACATAGAGCTAATTGCTTCTGAAAATTATACTTCTCTAAGGGTCCTTGAAGCTCAGGGTTCAGTTTTAACTAATAAATATGCAGAGGGTTACCCTCGAAAGAGATACTATGGGGGTTGTGAATATGTTGATATAGCAGAAGAGCTTGCTATAGAAAGAGCAAAAGAATTATTTAAAGCTGATTACGTTAATGTTCAACCTCACTCAGGATCTAGTGCAAACGCAGCAGTCTTCTTAGCTCTTTGTAAACCAGGTGATGTAATCCTAGGAATGAGTTTAGATCATGGAGGTCATCTCACTCATGGAGCCAAAGCAAATTTTTCTGGTAAAAACTTTGAAGCGTATCAATATGGCCTTGATTCAGAGACTGGAGAGATAGATTATGACCAAGTTAGATCCTTAGCAAATGAACATAAGCCAAAATTAATCGTAGCTGGATTCTCTGCTTATTCTGGGATTGTTGATTGGAAAAGATTTAGAGAAATAGCGGATGATATTGGTTCATATCTCTTAGTAGATATGGCTCATGTAGCAGGACTAGTTGCTACTGACTGCTATCCCAACCCCGTACCTCACGCAGATGTTGTTACTACCACTACCCATAAAACTCTCAGAGGCCCTAGAGGTGGATTGATACTCGCAAGAGAAAATGAAGATATCTCAAAGAAATTAAATTCTGCTGTTTTTCCTGGTTCACAAGGAGGGCCTTTGATGCACGTCATAGCTGCTAAAGCGATGTGCTTCAAAGAAGCCTTAGAACCGGATTTCAAAGATTATCAAATTCAAGTTAAAAATAATGCGAAAATGATGTGTGAAACTTTTATGGAAAGAGGAGTTGATATAGTTTCTAGAGGCACAGAAAACCATATGTTTCTGGTAGATTTAATTAATAAAGGAATTACTGGAAAAGATGCTGACGCAGCAATAGGAAGATCAAATATAACTGTTAATAAGAATGCTGTGCCCAATGACCCTCAATCCCCTTTTGTCACTAGTGGTTTAAGGATAGGCACACCAGCTATTACTACTAGGGGTTTTAAAGAAGAAGAAGCAAAATTAGTCGCCAACTGGATTTCAGATATACTCGAAGATTTACAGAATGAAAAAGTCATTAATAAAGTTAAATCAGAAGTTAAAAATATCTGTGAGAATTTTCCTGTATATTCGTATAAAAATTAGATATGCATTGCCCTTTTTGTAACAACAACGACACGAGAGTAATAGATTCTCGATTAATTGCTGAAGGTTCTCAAACCAGAAGAAGAAGGGAATGCCCTTCTTGCGGAGAGAGGTTTACAACTTTTGAGTCAGCAGAGTTATTAATGCCTAAAGTAATAAAATCTAGAGACAACATGAGAGAGCCATTTAATGAAGAGAAATTAAAGGAGGGCTTATTTAGAGCTCTAGAAAAAAGACCAGTTGGTGAAGAAGAAGTAGAAACTTTAATAGAAGATATAAAAAAGGATATACGGTCTTCTGGAGAGAGAGAAGTTAGATCTAGATTGATAGGTGAAGTGATCATGAAACACCTAAGACAAATTGATGAAGTTGCATTTATTAGATTTGCATCTGTTTACAGAAGATTTGAAGATATTACTGAGTTCAGTGAAGAAGTAGAAAAACTAGCTAAAGATTAGTGAGTGATATCCATGAAAAGTACATGCAACGTGCATTAATAGTTGCTGAGAATGCTAAATATATTTGTTCTCCAAACCCTATGGTTGGAGCAGTAATAGTAAAAAATAAGAAGATAATTGGAGAAGGCTTTACTCATCAGCCAGGTAAAGATCATGCTGAAATTGATGCAATAAAAGATGTTAAATCAAAATTTAAAGAAAATTCCTGCTCACAATTAAAAGGTAGTTCACTTTACGTAACCCTTGAACCATGCAGTAAAAAAGGAAGAACCCCTCCTTGCACTAAAGAAATTATTAAGGCTGGAATTAGCAAAGTATTTATAGCATCTAAAGATCCGATGCAGTCGGGGTTGGAAGAGCTAATAAAATCTGGAATAAAAGTAGAGACAGGAATATGCGAGAAAGAAAGCAGTCAGCAAAATAGAGGTTTTTTCTCTAGAATTAATCGTTCTCGCCCATTCATAACATGTAAGATTGCTTGTTCAGTTGATGGTGGCATAGGAACAATAAAAGGTGGAGATAAATGGATAACTTCAAAGGAATCACGAAAAGACGTGCATTATCTAAGGGCACAATCGGATGCTATCTTAACTGGTATTGGAACAGTGATTGCCGATAACCCTCAATTAAATGTAAGAGTTAAAGAGTTAAAAGATCTAAAAGTAGATTTAGACCCAAAAAGATACATTCTAGATAGTAATTTAAGATTAAAAGGAAATGAAGTTTTATTAAAAGATGGAGGTCAAACTACGGTCTTCTGCAAGCAAGCAAAAAATATAAAAGACCTGAGTCCTTCTGTGAGTATTATTGAGATACCGGGAAATTCAAAAAGAGTACCCATAAAAAATGTTTTGAGTTTTTTAAATAAAGAAAACTGTAATAATTTGATGATAGAAGCTGGTAAAGAAATTAATTCTAGCTTTATCAATTCTAAGTTAATTGATGAATTTATTTTTTATATAGCACCAAAAATTTTAGGTAAAGACAAAATAAATTTTTCTGATTTTGATTGTTCTTTTTCAAACATAGGTACAATTCAACTTCAAACAAATGACATAGAGGAAATTGGGAAGGACTTTAAAGTAACTGCTACTCCTATCTATAATTAAATCGTGGAAATAAATAACATCCAAGAACTAATAGATGACATCTCTGATGGAAAGATGATAGTACTTATGGACGATGAAGATCGTGAGAATGAGGGAGATTTAATACTTGCTGCAGAAAAAGTAACACCTGAAGCTATAAATTTCATGGCAACCCATGCAAGAGGGTTAATTTGCCTTGCTCTAAATCAACAAAAGTGTGAACAACTCAATCTAGAGCCCATGGTAAAAGATAATGGAGATGTTCATGGCACGGCATTTACAGTTTCAATAGAAGCTGCAGAAGGAGTAACCACTGGTATTTCTGCTTCTGATAGAGCAAAGACTATCTTAACTGCAGTTAAGGAAAATGCATCTCCAAAAGATATAGTCCAACCCGGTCATGTTTTTCCTCTTAGGGCTTCAGTTGGCGGCGTACTAACAAGAGCAGGTCATACTGAAGCGGGTTTAGATCTGGCTAAATTAGCAGGCTTTCAAGAAGCTGCTGTCATCGTTGAGATAATGAATGAAGATGGCAGCATGGCAAGAAGAAAGGACTTAGAACAATTTGCTGTAAAGCACAGCCTGAAAATAGGAACAATAGCTGATTTAATTCATTACAGGAGTATTAACGAAAAAAGTGTTGAGAAAGTTGAATCTACGGTTGTTAAAAATGAATATGGAGAGTTCCTTTTATACGCTTATAAAGATACAATTTTTAATCAATTACATCTGGCTCTAGTCAAAGGAGAAATCTCTTCTAAGAAAGATGTAACAGTAAGAGTTCAAACTATAAATACACTACAGGATGTAATGGGTATAAATGGTTTTGGAAGTAGAGTTTCTTTCACTCAATCCCTTAAAAGGATAGATGAGGGAGGTGAAGGTATAATACTTCTGCTCTCCCAAAAAGAAACAGATCAACAACTAATAAATAATATAAAGTTCCTTAAAGGAGAAAGTAAACACACCAAATCTGAAGTTGTAGACAAGAGAATCATAGGAATTGGTTCTCAAATACTTAGGGACTTGGGAGTAAAAAGAATGAAAGTTGTTGGTACTGAAGTGAAGTATCCGTTATCAGGTTTTGATCTAGAAATAACTGAATTTATAAATTAAAAATGAACCAAAAAGGAAAAAATGATTTTAAAGCTTCTAAAGTTTCTAAAGAAGCAAAATACGGGATTATTTCAACTCAATGGAATAAATTTGTTGTAGATGTAATGCTTGAAAATGCAGAACACGAACTGATTTCTCAAGGTGTTGATCCTAAAAACATCAAAAAAATAGAGGTTCCGGGGTCCTATGAGCTTCCTATTGCAGCCCAAAAGATGCTCGAAAAAAATGTAGATGCTGTGATTGCATTAGGGGCAGTTATTAAAGGAGAAACTCCACACTTTGAGTTTGTTTCAAGCAGCTGTGCAAACGGCTTAACCAGGGTATCCTTAGACGCTAAGAAACCAGTATTGTTTGGAGTCCTGACAACTGAAACAGAAGAACAGGCAATAGAAAGAGCTGATCCTGAGAGGGGAAATAAAGGAGGAGAAGTAGCTCAAAGCGCAATGGAATTGCTTGAGAAACTGTCTTCACTATGAAAGTAAAATCTCCTACAAGATCAAGAGATAAAGCTCTCCAAACCCTTTATGAAATAGAGGTTGGTGGTCACGATCTTTCTGAAATTGATATCAATCTTCATTCAGATAAAAAAAACTCTTTTTATCAAGAAATCCTTAAAGGAGTTATAGAAGATAAAAATAACATAGACAAAGCTATCCAAAAAAACATGGATAGACCCCTGGAACGCCTAGATATAATAGAAAAGAACTCTTTAAGAATTGCCCTTTATGAGCTAATGAATAAGGACCTTGATAAAGCGATAATAATAAATGAAGCCATAAGAGTCTCAAAAAAATACGGATCCGTTGAAGGTTATAAATTAGTTAATGCTGTCTTAGATAATTTCGTTAAAGCGAATTAGGTTTAAATTCTACAAAAATTGGAGAAGACCATGCTCTCTCCTCAATTAGCGATAAACAATCACCAGTTCCTAAGCCGTTTGGGTCACCACAAAAATTTATCTTTAAACATTTTCCCATTTCGTCTTTCTCGCAATTTAGTCCCCCAGCATTGATAGCCTGAGAAGGTTCTTGAATTGCCCTTACATAATATACAACTTCTCTATTACCTCCTTCAAATTGCTCATCAATAAATTCTATAGAGCAGCCTTCTTGAGAGGGTTCACACTCAAAAACTTTCCAAGGATCCTCTATTAGAGATCTTATAGGTTCTTTCTCGTAAACTTGTGGCCTTATCCTAACAACCTCTATTCTGGTAATATTTTTTCTTTCATCTACTGGATTAAAACATTCTCCCCTACATAGATTTTCTATAACTTCTTTATTGCTTTCGCCGAATAAAGAATAGCTACAACCTTCTTTCTGTTTTTGAGCTCCCAGAGCTTTTACACTGAATTTGGGTGATGTAGACATCTGAACTTCACTGCCCATTGGGTGTTTAAGTCCATCTTGATGATTGGTCAAATCAAACCACAGCAAAATTCTTTCTCCACTAGTTGCATAGACTTCCTTGTTTATTAAAGATTCCCATATCTTCTCTCTATTTCGTGATTCAGAATGCGTAGCCACTAATCCACCTGTATACAAGAAAGAAGTTGCTCTTTCCAGTTCGCCGGGTATATCAGCGTCTAAATAAGTATCTGGATCAGGCCTTACCGACATTGGTAACTTAGGATCTGTTAGTCTTGGGTTCAAAAGCTCTCTGGCAGATTGATTTTCAAAATCTAAGTGCGACTCTGTATTAAGTTTTCTTAAGGTTTCCTTGTAGCCTGTTCCAGGTCTTGCTTGATGATTATCACTCGAACCTATAAAACCATATCTATAACGGATAGGTATTTCAGTAGAAAAATCAGTTAGTGCTAATGAATATTGAACAGACATCTTGGGTCTAAAATCAAAAGCAGGTAAGAAACAATCCTTGCACTGTCCCGAATCCTTCCACTCAAAGGGATCATACCCTGGAATTGTTAAGAGGCCATAAGGATATATTGTTGCGAAATCTTCTCTAGCCTGTATAGCCCTCTTGTTGCATTCTTCTTCAGAGCCTGCAGCAAGCCTACATCTTTCCTTTATTATTTCTCCTGCTTGAAAACATGTTGGTAGATATATTGAGCTTGGCTGCAGACAGGACTGACTTCCATCTAGATTAACCTCTATGGGTGTCCAATCTCTATATTCTTCTGAGTTTCCATGACCTGAATAAACCTCAATCAATCTGTTAAAAACAGCATTATGATCTTTATCATTCAGCTGATTGTCCCAAGAAGAGAAGGCAGGAGTAGTTCCTCCCCAAGCGCTTCCGTGAGGTATAACAATGGTGTCTAAATTAAGTTTTATTAGTTCTGAAAAAAGCTCTTCTGGGGTTCGGGCTTTTAGATAACAATCAGAATTTTCATCAATCTGCTCACCCTCCCTACAATCCTTATAGCCTTGAGCTACTAAAGATTTAAATCTCCAATTAAAGTAGTTTTTTCTATTCGAAAAATCTAAAGCTGCAAAGGCAGCTGTGACCAGAGCATTATTGTTTACAAAGTTATCATGGGAGTCCGTTGCTATAGGTCTGTAAGGAACTTCTCCCTCTTGTATTCCCTTAATAATGATATTTTTATGACCGTAATGATTTTCTTTTTTATCCCCCATTTGAGTCCACTCCCACCCCAAAAAAGGAACAACATCAGGCTCATCTAGGTCGCTGGAGATTTTTGCACAATTTTGTATAGAGGTAAGGCTGTCTTTCCACTCTCTCTTAGTTAACCATTCTGCATGATCAGTAACAGCAAAAAAATCTAAACTGGAACAAAACCTTGCATAATCACAAGCATCAGCTACTGGATGGACTCCTTCTCCTCCAGAGATAGGTAGATTAAACAACAAAGCGTCTAAAGAAAAAGATGTATGCACATGCAAGTCGCCAAAAAGTATCTGTTTAGGAGAACTTTCTTCACTTATATGAAACTCAGCAACCTTTTTTGAGTTTGTTATTTCTCCTGGACCCTGGTATTCACCAAACCAATTAAGATAGGTTCCTAATAATAAAATTAAAAAAGGGGCTGACAGAAAAGCTAAAGTGTAAGTTAGCCATTTCCAGTAGCCTTTTTTCATCTTCTTAATTTACTTGTATAGGAGTTCTATCTGGATGCGGGTTCTGTTCGTATAATGAGTAACTTCTTAAATTATCTTTTTCGATAAAATAATGTTTTCGTTTAGGCTTATTAGTTAAAAGTTTAACTTTATAAAATTTTCCTTCACGAATACTTTCAACTAATAAGATCTTTTCACCTTTTTTAATCCTATATAAATCTCTTGCATCTACAGTCATTCTTTGGAATGGATCTAAAAAGTCATCGTAACGGCTTATCTCTATTGCATCGTGAATATAATGGTAAAGAACTTCAGAATAACCTCTAGTCAAAACAAATTGCGTACCTACTTCATAGCTGGATTCTTCTTTTGAACTTAAAAAGAGAGATAAAGGTAATAATAAAATAATAAGTTTTCGTTTCATTGGCCTAAAGGATATTCTCTGATAATTATGTCTTCACGTCTAGGTCCTGTAGAAATCATAACTACAGGAGCTCCACAAAGCTCTTCTATGGTCTCTATGAAGTGAACAGCTTTAGGATCTAAATCTTTGAAATCACAAATTCCTGCTGTAGGCTTATCCCATCCTTCAAGCTCAATATATTTCGGTTTAACTTCATTTAAGGCCATAGACTCCAAAATCTCTTCTGAGGGTAAATTGCTTGAATATTCTGAACAGATTTTTATTGTTTTTAAACCATCCAAAACATCAATTTTTGTTAGGCATATTCCATTTATTCCATTTAAATAAACGGCATGAGATAAAAGCTTAGTATCAAGCCAGCCACACCTTCTTGGTCTTCCGGTTGTAGCTCCAACCTCACCTCCTTTCTCGGCGATGTAATCACCCGTCTCATCTTGTAGTTCAGTAGGAAAAGGACCTTCTCCAACTCTGGTCGTATATGCTTTGCATATACCAAGAGAATAATCTATGTTGGTTGCGCTTACGCCTGCTCCGGATGCAATACCCCCTAAAG
>MDSY01051924.1_pt1 | contig 21721 bp, 17 predicted proteins | sample 811131 | NCBI WGS metagenome assembly MDSY01 (sample SAMN05326643, study PRJNA326480) | marine metagenome | isolation source: seawater | place: Atlantic Ocean: South West | collected 2010 | reverse complement strand
TTTTAAGTAGCATTAATCAGTCATGAAGCTCGGAGCGATCTAAGTATGAGCACAAGCGAAAAAACTGCTTTTTGGATAGTCACAGGGGCAGCGTCGGGTATCGGCGCGGCAGTTGTTAGAGCAGCAAGACGCTCTGGTGCTAATGTACTTGCTTTAGATATAGATGAAGACAAAGGCTCAGCGTTGGCAAGGTCGACCGGCGCACTGTTTATGCACTGTGACATCAGCGATAATGCGCATTGGCAGCAATTGATTGAGTTCTTAAATTCATCTAAGGCCGAGTTCGGGCCGCCAACACATATCCATTTAAATGCTGGAATTCAGATCGCACCCCCAGATGCGCCGCTGTCTGACTATCAATTAGAAGCTGTATCTCTCGAGCGCTACAGACGCATGATGAGCGTTAATGTGGACGGGGTTGTGTTTGGTTTGCAGTCGCTTTTGCCGCTCTTATCTGCCGGCGCCGCCATTGTTGTGACCGCGTCACTTGCCGGTGTAACACCCTATTCTGTAGATCCGCTTTACGCCATGAGCAAGCATGCGTTAGTAGGTCTGGTGCGCAGCCTAGCGCCAGAGCTGTCGACTCGCGGCATCAATATTCATGCTCTATGCCCAGGCGCAGTGGATACCGCAATTATCCCTCACGCACAAAAAACCGAAGACGCTCAATTTATGAGCGCGGAAGATCTAGCTACGGATGTGCTTGAGCTTATGACAGAAACACAAAGCGGTAAAAGTTGGATCAGGTTGAGCGAGAGCAAACCGCGCTACGTGATCCGTGCGCCCGGAGATAAATCAGCCTAAGGAGAATTCATATGTCTGTATTAAAAATAGCAGCAGTTTTTTCAGATAAAGCATTAGCGGCAGAAGCGGCCGATATAGGCCAATGCCTTATGTTTGAGGCAGCTGTTAATGACACCCTGCACTTACCCTTTGCGGCGCTTGTGCTCGGCGCTTCGCCAAACCTTATGGAATTTCAGGAGAGCGCAGATATAGGTTTATACCTAGTTAGCGAGCGCGCCTTAAAAAACCAGCCCTTGAGCACCCTTAATCCAGAACAGCTGCCGGGTAGTGTGGGTGTCTTTCCAATGGTAGCAAGCCCCCAAATTGGCCCCAAGGCTGCGGACAAGCATTGGCATGAGCAGCATGCCCCCCTCGCGTTGGAGGTGCATACCGCTATGACTCATTATTATCAGCTAACGGTTGTGCATAAATTTACTGGAGCGCACTGGAACGGTTTAGCCCTTTGCTGCTTCGCTAACGAGAACGACTTACGAAATAAATTTTATAATTCAGTAGAAGGTAAACAGCGGGTCGCAGAAGACGTGCGCAAATTTGCCGATACACAAAACTCTCCGCGTCGTGTTGTCGCTCGATTGGCTGGCAATTGTGTAATCTGATTATTTGCTCAACGCTGTTGCAGTAGGGTTGGCGCGGGGCGCTTTTTTATATACCTTCCCCCTTCGGAAAAATAAAAAATCATAAGTAGGGGACTTCATGAACGCCAAAAGCTTTAACTTTGATCCAGAGGCATTGGGCCGCAAGTACCAAGAAGAGAGGGACAAGCGAGTTAGGGTAGATGGCAATGACCAATACCAAGAAGTCACTGGAGAGTTCGCATACTTCGTTGAGGACCCCTATATTGGCAGCGAACTTAAGCGCGATGCCATTGAGGAGGAAGTGGAAGTTGTCATTATCGGTGGTGGTTTTGGCGGCATGCTTGCAGCTGCTAGACTGCGCGAAGCGGGCATTGATGATTTTAGAATTATCGAAAAAGGCGGCGACTTTGGTGGCACTTGGTATTGGAACCGTTACCCAGGTGCTTCTTGTGATATCGAGTCTTACGTATATTTTCCGCTATTAGAAAACACAGGTTTTGTGCCGAAACAAAAGTATACCAACGCACCGGAAACCCTAGAATACTGCCATGTGATCGCTAAGAAATATGCTCTGCACGAAGGCGCTTTGCTACAAACATTGGTTACTTCTACAGACTGGGATGAGTCCCAGGGCCGCTGGATTGTAGCAACCGATAGACAAGATACCCTCAAAGCACGCTTTGTAGTGCACTCCAATGGCCCACTGAACCGACCCAAACTGCCGGCTATAAAGGGCATCAGCAACTTTAAAGGCCATACCTTTCATACTAGCAGATGGGACTACGCTTACACGGGCGGGAGTGCCCATGGCGGCTTGACCGGTCTGGCAGACAAGAGGGTAGCAGTGATTGGCACCGGTGCAACGGCTGTGCAATGTGTGCCTCACGTTGGCGCATCTGCCGAGCATCTATACGTATTTCAGCGCACGCCGTCGTCTATCGACGTGCGTAATAACAAGCCTACTGATCCAACGTGGATGAAGCAGCAGGCGCCAGGTTGGCATGATGAAAGACGCCGAAATTTTGAATCAATTATGGTTGGTGGAGCCGTCAAGGAAGACCTAGTTTCAGATGGTTGGACCGAAGCATTTCGCCTGCTTTTTGGCAATTTGCGAGACAAAGCGCCATCGAAGGCGCGCATGGCAGTTTGGGCGCTGACATCAATCGCATCAGCAGAGCGCTATGAGAAGGGTTTCAAACCTTATATGACCAAGAAAGTCACTGACTACATGGACCTAGCCAGAGAAATGGAGTTAGCGGACTACCAAAAAATGGAGGGTGTGCGTGCGCGTGCGGACCAAGTAGTTGAGGATGAGCAGACCGCAGAAGCGTTGAAGCCTTACTATCGCCAGTTCTGTAAGCGACCCTGTTTCCATGACGAATATTTGCCCACATTCAATTTACCCAACGTCTCTCTAGTGAATACAGACGGCAAAGGGGTGGACCAAATTACTGAGGATGGCATCATTTTTAACGGGGAAGAGTACAAGGTAGATTGCATTATTTTTGCCACCGGCTTTGAGGTGGGCACAGATTATGCGCGCAGAGCCGGTTACCAGATTAATGGAGTGGCTGGGCAATCTATCTCTGAAAAGTGGGCGGATGGGCTTTCCACATTTCATGGCATGCATACTCGTGGATTTCCTAACGCGTTTTTCTTCGGTCCAGCGCAATCAGGGTTCACCGCTACCTACACCTATTCACTAGATGAGCAGAGTGTGCACCTTGCGCATATTTTGACGCTGGCTGGGGAAAAAGGCGCAAAGCGCATTGAAGCCAGTGAAGTGGCCGAAAAAGCTTGGGTGCAAACTATTATTGAAAAAGCTCGGCTCACTGCGGACTTTCAAGAAAAATGTACACCCGGGTATTACAACAACGAAGGTAAAGGCAACGCCAAGCCGCAAAATAATATGTATGGCGGTGGCCACATTGAGTTTTTCTCGCTGATGAAGAAATGGCGTAGCAAAGGCAATTTGAAAGGCTTAGAGCTGAGCTAAGGCCCCATCTATAGTTGCATAATTAAAAGGTGAATCTGCGCGGACAGTCTGCGTAGATCTTAGTGTTGACCCAAATACTCTTTACGGCGCTTTCACAAAAACTTATGTATCGTGTAGTAATGAAAATCGAATTGCTTCTCATTATGTCCTTGTTTGTTACCTCCGAAGTAGGCGCCGCACCCATCGCGAAAAAAGAAATTTTACTCACTTCATTCGACACACAATCTGCGGATTTGGCTTGGCGCGTGGTTAACGATGACGTGATGGGCGGCCGCTCCAGCAGCGATTTCAACCTTGCGGACGGTTCACTAACGTTTAGCGGAGTGACCAATACGAATGGCGGGGGTTTTGCCTCTATTCGTACAGGCTTGACAGAATTCGGTTTGGCTGGCTTCAACCATTTAACGCTGCGCGTGCGGACGGATGGGCGTACTTACACTCTATTACTGCGGCCGCAAAATCAGCGCATTTCTTACCGGATGGATTTTACAGCAGCGGTCGGGCAATGGCAGGAAGTAGTATTGCCTTTGGAGATGTTTCAGGCCAGTTGGCGTGGTCGCAAGCTTAACGAACCACCGATTGATCCAGCTAACATTGCGCAGTTGGGTATTATGATCTCTGATGGTCGTGACGGTGAATTTAATATTGAGATAGACTGGATAAAAGCGCGCTAAAATCTTCTATTAATTACCCAGATAATAAATACAATATAAGCATCGAGTTACTTGAAAATAAAGATGCTGCAGGCACTTGCCATAACACCGACCATTGGTGCTGAGATTTCAGGCGTTGATTTAACACAAGCTCTTAGTCAGGAAGCAGTGGCTTGGATTAGTAAGCAATTACTGCATTACAAAGTAATTTTCTTTCGCGACCAACCCATCGATACGCCGCAGCACTTAGTCTTTGCCAAGCAATTTGGAGAACTAGAAGTTCACCCGATCCAGCGCAAGGAAGGTTTTCCTGAAGTTTTGGTATTACATAATGATGCCGAAAGGCCACCAGCAGGTACTGCGTTTTGGCATTCCGATGTGACCTGGCGCCCTGAACCGTCTTTAGGTTCTATTCTAATTGCTAAAAAAGTGCCCGAAGTTGGCGGAGATACGTTGTTTGCTAATATGGAAGCCGCTTATGCAGACCTTGATGACATCACGCGAGTTCAGGTTGAGGGGCGCAGGGCTATTCATGCATTTGAGCCGTTACGGCAGGCATTGATCAAGCGGGGCGCCAGTGTTGAGGAACTTGCCCAGTACGCAACGGACTACCCAACAGTGTCCCACCCCATTGTCCGCACTCACCCTGTAAGTGGGCGTAAATCTATTTATGTGAATGGGCTGTTTACCCTTGGTATTGAGGGTATGTCTGACACTGAGGCAAAACCGTTGTTAAAGAAGTTGTTTGCCACCGCTGATAAGCCCGAGCATCAATGTAGATTTCGCTGGCGCGAGCACTCGATCGCTTTCTGGGATAATCGCGCGGCCCAGCATTACGCCACCGCTGACTATTTTCCTAATGAGCGAATTATGGAGCGTGTGACTGTAAAAGGAGATCGGCCGTTCTGAGGAATTTGTGCCGTTATTTCAAGCATTTCTCAGTCAATCTCCTCAAATCGGGTGAAATCAATCATAGGGAATCGTTGCCTGGTGCCGCCTCTAAGCGGGCGTGCCTAGTGAATAGGGTAGCCGAGTATTCTTAGCCGGGTTGCAATTTCTAAAGAGTGATAGGCGCTCACATTAACAATTAGGCTGCGGGCAGCAAGAAAGACAATTAGCAACGCAGATTGGGACAACGCCTATTTTCCTCCCTACCGCACTCGTCATCTGATCTTTCTTGAGATCAATACAATATTCAGTTTCCATCTTCGTTTGTTAAGCACCTGTTTTTCTTGGGCTTTATTCCTCGAACTTAGCGCAAGCGTAACAATAATTACCATCGGCTTACCCTAACTTCCAAGGCTTCCCGCGACTTGCTTTGTGGTCATGTGTAAGTGGGTTAAAGTATCAGCAAATTAGGGGAGTATGTTTCCATGGGGCATTCAACACAGGCGTTTAGGGTAGGGGAACTAGCCACAGGTTCCGCCGGGCAGACCGCACATCCGCAGCACCTAGCTCATTCAGAGCGACTCAAAGAGACCTTTTATGAAATAGGCGATAGTGCTTGGTGTTACGTAGGGAACGGCCTTTCTAACCAAACGTTCATTAGAGGGCCGGAGGGCATTATTGCGATTGATACCGGCGAGTGTCAGGAAGAGATGCGCGATGCTATTTCAAAGCTTCGGGAGCAAACCGATACCCCTATCGTCGCTTGTATTTATACGCATTTTCATTATGTAGCCGGCACAACGGCTATTGTGGAAGACCGGGGGGACGCTAATTTTCCGATCTACGGACATGACGGCATAGCGGCAAACCTAACTCGCTTTGGTGGTGAGGTTGGTCCTAGAGGTTCAAGAGGCATGGTCCATCAGTTCGCCATGATGCTGCCGCAATCCGGTCCAGATGGTATTGTGAATATTGGATTGGGGCGCTTCTATCGCAACCCATCTCACGCGCCTTATACCCCAGGTCACATGCCTGCGACCCATACCTTCACTGAACAAAATCAGGTCACTATTGCTGGCCTTGATGTGGTCTTTTATCCAGCTCCATCGGATGCCACAGATTCAGTGAACATTTGTTTTCCAGAGCTAGACTTGGCCGTAAACAATATATTTTGGCCCACGCTGTTTAATATTTTTGCCATTCGTGGCGAAGAGTATCGAGATCCCCGAGTTTTGCTCCAGGGACTGGACGCATTGGCGGGCCTTAATGTTGAGCATCAAATCGGCGCCCACGGACCGCCAATGTCTGGCCGTGCAGAAGTTAAAGCATCAATCCTCCGTTATCGAGATTCAATTCAGTTTATTTGGGACCAAACGGTTCGAGCGGCTAATCAAGGTCTGACCATAGACCAAGCTATTGAACGCATAAAGCTGCCACGGAATCACGAAGAAGACTTCAGGACCCAGCAGCTTTACGGCGTGGTTGAGCATCACGTTAGGCAAGTTTATACCGGCCTATTTGGTTGGTTTGACGAAGACCCCAGTAAATTGTTTCCAACCCCCCAGCCAGAACGTGCGGGCAAGATGATTGCCGCATTCGGCGGCAGAGATGCTGCACGCGCCTTGTTCGATGCAGCGTTAAACGCAGAAGACTATCGTTGGGCGTTGGAAGTTGGCAGTTACCTGGTTTTTGATCAAGATCCAGAAGACGCTCTTCAAGACAACCTACGGTTGGCCTCGGCGCTACGCTCAGTGGCCTATTGTTCAAGCGCTGCCAATATCCGCAACTGGTGTTTAACCCAAGCACTAGAGTTAGATGGCAGCATTGATCTCACCCGTTTCAAGATTCACCGCTTCCGCGAGCAAGAAGTGCTTGCTGGGCCAGCAGATCGCTGGGTACCCATTTTGCGTGTTTTGCTTGATCCACTATTAGCTGAGTCAGTGCAGGGCAGCATCGGCTTTAAATTTGACGATGGCGGCTCTGCCGGACTGATGATCCGTAATGAGGTGGCAGCGGTGGTGGCCTTTGATCAGTGCGATCTAAAACTGTCTGTGACAAAAGCCGCTTGGGCCAAATTACTGGGCGGCAAAATGGGCTTGTCAGAAGTATTATGCGGCATCAGTGACCTCTCAATGGAGGATGCTAAGATGGCAACAGACCTGCTCACGGTTTTTGATTTAGAAACCTTAAAGCGCTAGCGAGGGCTTTAGTCGAGCACTTTTGTATAGCGCGTTGGCTGATTACTATAGTTGAATAATTTGGCTGCTGAGCCTGAGGGTGAAATGCTAAAACTCGACTTCAAAAATTGAAGGGGATAATGATGGAACTGAATCCAACGGCTGCGGGTTTTTCTGCCAAGAAGCTAGAGCGTATAGAACAGCATTTAAAGGAAAACTATTTGGATGCTGGTAAAATCGCTGGCTGCCAGGTTATGGTTTCTCGGCGGGGTATACCTGCTTATTTCAAGTCCTTTGGCGACATGGACCGAGAGCGCAGCAAGCCTGTTCAGGATGACACGATTTATCGCATCTACTCCATGACCAAACCCATTACGTCTATCGCGCTGATGATGTTGTTTGAGGAAGGTAAGTTTCAGCTCAACGACCCTGTGTCTCGATTTATACCTTCGTGGAAAGGCCAGCAAGTGTGGGTAGCAGGGCGCGGGGACGATATGCAAACCCGCGCGCCCAAAACAGTCATGACGATGCGCCATTTGCTGTCTCACACATCAGGATTATCCTATGGAGGGATGCTGGCCGGCGATTCGCAGCCGGTAGACGAAGTGTACCAAAAGCTTGGGGTTGACCGAGGCGATGGAGAAACCGTGAGCAGTTTCGCAGAAAAGCTTGGCCAAGTACCGCTCCGCTACGACCCAGGGTCAAATTGGCTCTATTCCCTAGCAACGGATGTATGCGGTTGTTTAGTAGAATTCATTTCCGGTCAAAAATTCGAAGACTTTCTTAAAAACCGAATCTTTGATCCCTTAGATATGCAAGATACTGCATTCTGGGTGCCAGAAGATAAGCTCAGCCGGTTTACCGCCAACTACGCTCGCGGTATAGATAAATCGTTAAAGTTGCTGGATGATCCACAAACCAGCAAATATCGCCAAGCGCCTAGTTTTCCCTCAGGCGGCGGCGGCTTAGTCAGTACGACGGCAGATTACGCAAGGTTTTGTGAAATGCTAAGACAGAAGGGTAGCTATAACGGCCAAGAGATTATTGGTAGCCGAACGCTGGCACTGATGATCAAAAACCATATCACTGAGGGCAGAGATTTAGGTCAAGCCGCAATGGGTTCGTTTTCAGAAACCGCTTACGAGGGTGTAGGTTTTGGCCTTGGTTTCGCCAGCACTCTAGATGAAGTGTCCTCGGGCACTATTGGCGCTGGGGATTATTATTGGGGTGGCGCAGCCTCCACCATTTTCTGGGTGGACCCGATAGAAGATTTGTACGTTATTTTCATGACTCAGTTGATGCCATCGGCAACTTTTAATTTCCGAGGCCAGCTGAAGAATATCATCTATGGAGCGATAAACGATTAGTGAGAGGAGGGCGCGAGACGTTAGCGTTGTTTCACAAGGCGTAGACTATTTTTACCTCACACCGATGTTTACCGGGGCGGCTCAATCTGCAAAGTCTCTAAGAAAGCCATTACATCTATAGCTGTCCGTTCGGGATCTTCTTCCATTGGAATGTGACCTAAATCTTCATACACCACCGTAGTGGTGTTGGGCAATATTTTTTGAAACAGCGGCATTAGTGATACGGGGATCACCACATCTTGCGCGCCCCACATAACTAAGGTGGGTTGGGTGAGGGCACTTAGATCGGGGGTCTGGGCAGCGTCTCCAGCGTAGGAGCGGTTGCGACTGAGTATTGCCGCCCGGGTGCCTTCCCGCATCATTAGGTCGTAGTAGCGTTGGATGAGTTTTTCATCCACCACTGGTGAATCATTGTAGGCTGCGCGCAGCCCTTGGCCGATGAGTAATTTAGGATCGAAATAGCGCGCTATGGCTCGAAACCAGTCCTGACGGAGTAGGCTGAAGCCAACTACCGACTTCTTCGCTCCTCTCTCTTTGTTTTCTTTGCTTTTTTTCTCATTGGGCCGCTGCCAGTTCCCGGGGGGCACTGAGTCCACCAGTACCATAGCCAATACGCGTTTTGGGTGGGCCAGGGTATAACGCCAAGTTGCGCCGCCGCCCATGGAGTTACCGCCGATTACAAATTGTCTTAAACCTAGATTTTGTGTCACCGCGTGTATGGTTTGGGTAAAGGCCTCACCTCCATAGTCCGCGCTGGGCACCATTCCTGTAAGTCCGTGAGCCGGTAGGTCTAGGGTGATGACTCTGTATTTCTTGCCGAGGATAGCCACCCAAGGCTCCCACGTGTGTAGGGACGCCATGGCGCCATGTATTAGTACAACGGGTAAACCATCGTTATTACCTTGGTCTCGATAATGCACTCGACTGCCATTTTTCATAGTCAGGAATTGAGACTCTGCATTGGTGTATTTGGCGTCCACCACTGTGGTTGGCAGGTCGTCTTTAAATAAAAAAACTGCAGCCGAAGCAGTGATTATGGCAAGGATCCCTAGCGACCACTTTATAATTTTCAGCTCAGCTCCCCTTTTGGTTTGTCCAGATGTCAGCCTAGCACGAAGTGTCAGCGCTGTTGCTCGGCGTCAAGCGGACCGAAGTTTTGCAGATTGCCCCCGGCCTTAAAACGTGTTCTATTTCAAGCCTATACTTTTGCTGCTTTCGGCGCTGACAGTCAGTGGAATGAGCGTGAGCAGATTAAATTTTTTTAGCATTATTTTTGGAGAGTGTTTTGAGCGATTATAAATTACTGATTAACGGCCAAATGGTCGATGGTGCAACAACAATGGATGTAGTGAATCCAGCTAATGAAGAGACTTTGGCGGTTTGCCCGCGCGCAGACGAAGGTCAGCTGAATGAGGCGGTTGCAGCTGCTAAAGCGGCTTTTGTGAGCTGGAGTAAAACCAACATTGACGAGCGCAAGTCGGTTATTTCGCAAATTGCCGACGTAATCGAAGCCAACGGCGCTGAGCTGGCTCAGTTGTTAACTCAAGAGCAGGGTAAGCCCCTGGCTGATGCTACAGGTGAAGTCTATGGCACCGCTGCATTCTTCCGTTATTTCACCGCGTTAGATTTGCCTATTGAAGTACTTGAAGACAGTGAAACTCGCAAGGTTGAGGCCCACCGCAAGCCGCTAGGTGTCATTGGAGCCATTGTGCCATGGAATTTCCCAATGATCTTAATGGCTTTTAAAGTGCCGCCAGCGTTGATTGCGGGTAATACCGTTGTGCTGAAGCCGTCTCCTACTACGCCACTAACATCGCTGCGTTTAGGTGAGTTGATTAAAGATATTGTGCCTGCAGGTGTTTTAAATATTGTTACTGATGCCAATGATCTGGGCGCCCCATTAACCGCTCACCCGGATGTGAACAAAATTTCCTTTACGGGTTCTACCGCAACAGGTGCCAAAGTTATGGCTGGCGCTGCGGGTTTAATCAAGCGCATTACTCTTGAGTTGGGCGGTAACGATGCAGGTATCGTTTTGGATGATGTCGAGCCTAAAAAAGTTGCGCAGCAGTTGTTTGACAGTGCTTTCCAAAACAGCGGTCAGGTGTGTATTGCCATGAAGCGCCTCTATGTGCATGACTCAATTTACGACGAAGTAGTTGACGAATTAGCAACTATTGCCAATGACACTGTTATTGGTGATGGCCTACAGCAGGGTACCAAGCTTGGACCTCTGCAAAATAAAATGCAGTACGAAAAAGTTAAAGAACTCATTGAGTCAGCACGCCAAGACGGCAATATTGTTGCTGGTGGCGAAGTGCCTGATCAGTCAGGTTATTTCATTCGCCCTACAATTGTGCGCGATGTTACTGAAGGGAGCCGCATTGTTGACGAAGAGCAATTTGGTCCAGTTTTACCGGTCATTCGTTTTAGCGATGAAAGCGATGCTATTGCCCGCGCAAATAACTCAGACTATGGGTTGGGTGGTTCTGTTTGGTCAAGTGACCTAGATCGAGCCTACGACGTAGCTAATCAAATGAATACAGGTACCGTATGGATTAATAAACATGCTGAGCTGGATCCTGGGATACCCTTTGGTGGCTCCAAACAGTCTGGTCTGGGTAATGAGTTGGGTATGGAAGGTCTAAAAGAGTTTACTCAGTTGAAGATGATCAATATGGCGCGATAGCGCCTATTGTATGGGGCGCCTGGGTTGAAATGCGCGCTGAGTAAAAAAGAATGCACCTGAATGGGTGCAAAGAAAAAGAGGTCATTTACTGAGGTACATGGCCTCTTTTTTTTGAAGTTTTTTTACGTGCAATTTTTCTCTGTAATTTTACCCCTGGCGGGTATTAGACTTCTGCTTTTGCTTTATAGATTGGCATCGCCAAAGGCGCGGAGTTCCTTCAACAGCGTCTTCATTTCGCTACCCAGTTTTGTCGGTACATATTCAAATCGCTGGGGTCTGCTCTGGTAGGCAACTTTTTCTAATGCCCCAAAAGTCACCAACCGTTTTAGGCGCTCGGACAACAAATTGGTGGGAATGTGTTCTGGTCGGTTGGAAAAATCAGCAAACGTTCGGCAGTCAAAAAACAGCGCGTCGCGCATAATCAGCAATGTCCACTTGTCGCCAATCAGGTCTAGGGCGCTAGCAATACCGCAGTTTGAGCGCTTGATGCCGGGCACCGCTGGAGTTCGGTTTAGAGCTTTGGTCGATGGCTTGTTAGAGCCGCGTTCTGTTTGCTTTTCCATAACCCGCCCAGTCATTTTGCTGAGGTCCGCCACGCGCCAAATTTCAGTGCGCCAGCAATTATAATTGCATAACTAATCATGCCTAGTGCAGAACCGTAGTAGATACCCACTAGACCAATATCAAAGATAAACCCTAATGAGAGAGAAACACAACCCGCGATCGCAACACGAATAATGGTTGCTAACACTGGCCAAAGCATTGCGTTGGCACCTTGTGAGGCGAAGTACAGAGACAGGCCTAAACCTTGGAAGAAAAAGCAGGGCCCGGCAATTTGAATAAAGTCTTTGGCTGAAGCATGTACCAGTGGATCTTGAGTAAACAGGGCGATCCAGCCGTCGGGAAAAATGGCTAACACTATGCCAAGTACGCCTGCAATGATCCCAGCGCACAGGCCACCAATCCAACCAACCCGTTCTGCGCGATTAATGTCGCCTGCGCCTATACCCATCCCAACCAATGAGGTCATTGATGAACCCAGCCCAAAGACTAGAGGAATAATTAAAAACTCTATGCGTGAGCCAATGCCGTAGCCCGCGAGGGCGGCTTCGCCAAAACGACCAACGAATGCGGTGAGCATAAGTACTGTAGCGATGGTCAAAATAGGTGCTAAGGCTGCGGGCAGTGCAACCTGCAAAATGTCATCGAAATGAGTTTTTGAGAAGGTTAGTGCAGATAAGCGTAATTTGACAATGCTGTCGCTGGTTCGCAGGTGTCGTAACATCGCCAAGCTGACCAGCATCCCGGACGTTATTGCGGATACTGCTGCACCAACGATACCCAATTGAGGAAAGCCGTAGGCGCCCAGAATCAGACAGCCAGACAGGGGTACTTGTAAGATCGAGCCGAGCATCATCGCCAATGCAGGATATTGCATATTACCCATACCTCGGAATATAGCGCTGGTGATGCCCACTATCCAAACAAACACACCGCCCGAGAGTAGGACCAATGCATAGGTATAGGATTGTTCTAATACTTCGTCACGGCCGCCCAGTAGCATTATGAAAGCTTCGCCGCCGATCAGAAAAATGACAAACAAAGCCAAGGCACCCATAACCCCCATAGCTAGAGCGTGCCAAACCAAGGTCTCAGCGCGTGCCACGTCGCCTGCGCCCAAGGCCCGGGCAATGGCCGATGCTACCGCTCCACCCATCGCGCCACCGGAAAGGGTTTGCGTCAGCATAAGGAGTGGAAATGCCAATGCAATGGCCGCCAATGAGATGGAACCTAACTGACCTATAAACCAGACCTCTGCCAGGCTCACCACGCCTTGTACTAAAAATGCCACGGTACTGGGCGTCGCCATCCGGGCTAATAAAGGCAAAGGCGGAGCGGTGAGTAGGTGCTGAGTGCGTGGATCCATCTTTAAGTTCTTATGGTGACTTTAAAAATCATAGTAGTGACTTTAAAAATAAAAGCCACTAGCCGACGATAACGCATTAGAACGATCATGAATAAACAAAGAAGTTGTTTTGTCATAGGATTTCATCTCGGGTGGTTAAGATGGAAAGCCCTTTTAAACGAAGCAACGGTTACTAAGCAGATGGTTTTGTGATGGTTGTCTTATTTGTGAGACGCTGTTTGGTTATTAGACCTCTTTCCTTAACGCACCCGGCTGGGAGGGGGTGTTCAGGAATGTAGCGATAAAGTGAACCAGTATAACAAGTGTTAAATCTCCTGAATTATCCAGTAGTCGACTTAAACCTACCCCTCCTAAAAAGGCGAATAGGCAGTTTTGCCATTTCCAACGCAGGGTAAAGTAGTGCAGTCCAGCGAAGAGAAAATTGCTCAGTAAAACGGCTATAATAAGGCCGGTAGAGGGTTCTAGCATCAGCGGCAAAAAAAGTCGGAACGCCAGTTCTTCAACAATGGATATGTAGAGTAGGTAGGCAATCCACAACCCTTGTGCTGGATTTAGGGTTAACCTCTTGCGCACTAACACTGCGTAAAAAAAACCTAGAATTGCCAGTAACGCTAAAGCGTATTTTGAAGGGTTTGCGGAAAAGTCTTCCATTACGCCCCATAAAAATGTTGGTGTTGAAAGGAGCCAAACTGTTGAGCAGGCAAAGATGCCCATGGTTAGACCGTGGCGATACAGTACATGTAGGAATGTAGAGACCGGTGCAACGGGGCCCGCATAGTCTCTTTGTAGTCGTCCCATTTGTACTGCTCCATTGATTAATCAAAAGGGGATCTTCTATGGTGCGGCAATATACGCAATGTAGGCTGCGTATTCAGAAAAAATTTGCAGCAGTATTACCATGGCTTGCTGCGCGAGGCATTTGGCTCAGAGTATTGATGCAGGGAGTGGCGTAAAGTAGCAATAGTGAGTCGGTGTCTAGGCTTGAGTGACGATTAACCCGTTCTAAATGTCCAGATGATTTTGTAGTTATAACCAACGTTAAAGGTAGTCAATAGGTGTTTCGATAGTTGTGTGGGTAAGGGGTCGGTAGGCGAGGCGGTTACGCCCCGCTTGCTGGTTAGCTTGCGGATAATACTACTATTACATTTGGAAAATCTTAGTTTTCAACCTTGCCCGCGATTAGTGTTTGCGCGGCAGCTGCTATTTGACCGTTCGGACTTTTGCTCTTATGCGCTCGCCCAGAGAAAATACGTGAGATGTAAAACTAAAGAAATTCCTCTTAAATGGGCTATTGAACTGCTCAACGCACAGTTATAGTTTAAGAGCGCCGGGGAAAAAGAGAAGAGAGAAATGAGTAATGTTCCAAAAGAATTCGATCCAAGTTTCATTGCTGAGCAATCGGCAAGTGAACTGCATATGTACCGTGATGAAGTTAGCTCGAAAGAGCCTATGGCCTCGGTTTTAAAAAACAACCCCGAAATTCATTTTGTAACACCCAAAGGCCGTAAAGATTGGGGTAACTGGGCGGTCAAGCCTGGCGCTTACTACGACACAACCATTGGCTCAAAGCATGACTATTGGCGCGACCAGGATTTGCCTAAGGCGAGTAAAGACATAGCAAGGCTGCGTAGCGATATGCTGCTTTGGGGCTACTGTAAGGTGGAAGATGGCATGTCCGCGGAGCAGGTTGCGATCATTCGGCAGCGCGTATTGGATCAGGCGGAAGGCGAAAATCTGGCGGGCATTGCGCAGCGAACACCCAGCGGTCAAAACATTAACTGCTGCGTGAACAAGGGCCGCTGCTTTGAGCTTTTTGTTGAACAGCATCCAAGTATCGCCCAGGGTGGCCCGTTAGTTGAGCAACTGGTCTCTGAAGCCCTTGGACCCGGTTGGATTTGCACATCACTGATCGCGGCGATTTCGCTAAAAGGCGGCGTGCCTCAAGCGCTGCACCAAGATCAAGGCAATGCGCTGGATTCTCGCAGCCCAATGACAATTAATATCTTAACCGCTATTACTGATGTGAATGAAACTACTGGCGGCACTTTGCTTATCCCCGGCAGTCATTTGATTTTATCTGAGGCTGTTCGCCAAGGCAAACCTGTTGGTAAGTTGCCCCCGGCAATTAACCTAGACGCCAAGGCAGGCACCATGGTGATTACCGATGGCCGACTATTGCATGGCACAGGCATCAACCACACTGATACTCCGCGTATCGTTATGCTCAATGGTATGCAGCAGCCGTGGCTGCGCCAGCAAGAGAATTGGATGCTCTCTGTGCGCCCTGAAATATTACAGCGAGCAAGTGAAAAACTACTGCACAGAATGGGTTACCAGGCCACAACTGGTACGCAAACCAATGAAGGTCATGGTTTTGGTGCTAGAGGTCTGCCCGGCGAGGCGGCTGGTGCTACGGTAGACTTTCGTTTGGCCGATGACCAAGGTGATTATCATCGCGTTGGCGAGCTCGGCCCAAGCTCATCTAAAGCTGAGCTAAATGCTGCATACACCCTAAGAGATGTTGTGGGCAAGGCGCGATCAGGTGGTGTCAGTGCGCCTGTAGGCATCGGTGAGCGCGGGTTGGTGTAATTAAGGCTAGTCTCGAAAGGCAGAGCTTTGCTGCATCATGCGCCATAAAAAAGTCTTACCTTAACTGAGCTTGGTCGTGGCTCTGGGCTAAATTTAGACTTTTTTTAGGCATTCCGGACGCTGCTAAATGGCCAGCGATGGTGTGCCATACTGAAATGAAAAGATCATGATCGGGGTTTGTTGAGAAGCTTGCGCTCTGCAAAAATATGCCCGGCAAGTTGCTACCTAAGAAGGTAGATTAGTCTAACTTCTTAGCTTTATAAAACTAAAGATCAGGCCGAAGTCGTAGGGTAAAAATTTTTCCTTCTATGGCCGCGAACGATAATCAAATAGCTAAAAAAACACCGACTGGAGAACATTATGTTTGATGGACACTATGTCATGTGGGGTGGCGAGCACAGTTTATTTACGCGCAAGCTTGAAGCCATGATGAATTACCTTGACTTGGACTACGAATTTAAACTTAAAACTAGTGTAAGCGGTAGGGAAATGGAAGCGCGACTGGGGACACATTTTATTCCCGGTCTGCAAACGCCGGAAGGTTGGTTTCTTCACGACACTACGCCTATTGGTTTGATGCTGAATGAGAAATACTCGGACCGCCCAATTATGCCTAGTAGCCCTGTACAGCGTATTGCCGCTCATCTGTTAGAGGACTGGGCGGACGAGTGGTTTGGGCGTTACGCGATAAGTAGCCGTTGGTGTTATCCGCACAATATTCAGTTTGTGGCTAGGGGCTTTTATGCTAACAATATTGGCAAGTATATGCATGAAGATCTAACCGCAGAAGAGAACGCTGCTGCTGCGGCTATGATTGGCAAAGTGCGGGATGATTTTGGTCTTGTGGCGTGTGCTAATCGCGGTTGTGGGCCGGATCAGGCTGCGGCAGTGCGGCAGGATTTTGAGCAATTAATGGTTCACGCGGAAGTTCATTATTCTCGCTATAACTTTTTGTTGGGTGGTCGCGCGTCTCTTGGCGACTTTACTTTTGCGGGTCTTTTCAAAGCGCATATTGCCGCAGACCCAGAACCTCGTAGTTGGATTAAAGGTTGTGCGCCACAAATGCTCAATTATATGGACCGAGTCTTTCGAGCGCGCAGTGATGACGGCGCCTACTTAGCTGACGATGCTTTGCCAGAGACCTTAACGCCTTTCTTTGAACATATGCGTGATACCTATCATGAGTTCCTGAAAGTTTCTCGCCAAGCCCTTGGTGCTGGGGAGAAGTGGTGTAAATTAGACTTGGGAGAAGGTTCAATAAAAATGCGCTCCCTGAAATACAGCGAGGTGTCCCGGTTACATATTAGGCGTGAAATTCAAAATTTGCCCGCCAAGGAGCGCGATTTAGTTGAGGCTAAGCTCGGTCCATTAGGTGTGCTGGATGCCTATTTACTGCCTCCCTTATAGAGATGCATTGTGTTGGCGTGCTGCTCGTCAACTACGTATCTATTAACGGGCTGAGGTTTTTCTCCTCTCCCTGTAATCCCAGTTCAATATCCATAGCTCGAATTTTGTCTGCGATGCGCTCGACGGCACCGCTACGGATGCGCTTGTTTAGGCTGCGCGCTAGAAACCAGCCGATAACCGCTACCAATGCCAATAAAGCAAACATGTACCGGTAACCCGTTGCGCCCTCGTTATTGTCCAATATCACGGCCCACAGTAGGTAGGCAAAGGATGTGGGCAGATAAATAATGAAGGCAGCTATAGCAATCACAGAGCCAGAGAACCGTGGCGGGATGCCCATTTCTCCAAACGGCGCAAAATACAGGGGCCGCATAAAAAAGATTGCGAAGGTAATGAGGAGCATCAATGCCATTGCTGGCCACATGGTGTTGGGCTCCACTGGTAGCATCATCATACTTATCGCGAGCAGGGCAACTAAGATCAAGCCAATCCTCATACCACCGGTGGAGCCTCCTAAAAAGCGCTGTGCGATAAATCCGGAGGGTAGGGCGATAGCAATGCGGCCCCCGGAGGTGGAAGCGATGCCAAATATAGAAACCGCGAGTACCGGCAATGCATAGATTTCGTCGAGGTAGGTGAGGAAAAACGGCAGCGCGGTATAAACCATGTAAACGCAAAAACCTACGGCCCCCGCGAGCCAGATTTCCGGTAGACGCAGTGTTACCCGCATGCCGGCAAGCACTTCACGATTAGCCAAAGTCGCGTCATCGCCGGACTTCAATAGTGTCTGCTTTGGTAGGCTGAACCATGTCACAACGCCGAGGATGACCATGATCACGGCGTTGACCATAAATGCTAATTCAAGCCCAAATAAGCTATAGCCCAATGCAGTGTATAGGCCCACAACGAGTAGGTTTTGCAATAATTCTACGCCACCTCTGCCACCTTCCAGCAGGCCAAAGATCTTGCTTTGGTTGTCGTTGGACGTAGATTTGCGCACAGCGGAAAGCACCGCTGGCCAGAACGCACCTTCGCACCATAGCGATAGCATCACAAAGAGAAAACATAGCGTGGCGAAGTCGTTTGTTTTACCTAGAAAGAAAGTGGTGATGCCGCCAAGGACCATGTTTAGAGGAATAAGTACTCGGGGCGAGAAGCGGTCCTGGGCCCAGGCTAACGCGATATAAAATACATTGTGAACAATGCCATAAATTGACATCAGTACGCCGAACTGGGTTTTTGAAATTTGCCACAATTCCAGCATCTGCGGCAATAATGCCCCTTTCATTGCAAGCACTGAAAAAGCAAATTGCGCGCACAAGACTAAAATCACAAAGTTAATCAGCACCTTCTGCGAAGAAAACAAAGGAGTAGTGGTTTGTTCAGGTAAAGTTTTCAAAGAGGTCGTGCTCCAGGACGTTTAGAAGTCGCTCAATCTAGTTTGGTTAAAGATATTCACCAGGCTGATCGGGGTGCCATCCTAGTCTACAGCGCGCGGAGCAAGCTTTCCGTGAAAAATTGGTTAGCGCCGCGCCGTTTATGCAATTGGTTCCAGTTCAGGTTCATCGTAGGCTAGCGTCCCTTAGGTTGCACCAGCTTTAGTGGTCGTGAACTCAAGCATGCTTACTCAGTAGAATTATTTGGTTTGTTAACGCGTTATCGGTAACTGTCACCGTTAGTCCCGAACGATTTTTTGCTAATGAATGTTTTGCGTTGTCCTAATTATTTAAATTCATTGGCCATTTTTTTTGGCCTGGCGGTGCAATTGTTGCCAATCGTCCGCTTATTGATGTGGGTATGATTTACAGATTGGTAATAATATATGCAACATGGCTGGGGCAAACTTTCGTTCGACCGAGGCGGTATGTGGTGTATCTTTCTAAGGGTTCGCTTGCGTCCGTCCTTTACCCACTTAACAGGGCTTCGGTGGGCGACGCTAGACAGTTTTTTAAAGTTTAATAAAGGGGATTGAAAGAATGGAAATATCGGGCAGTAAGGGAATTTTTGTTGGCGGCAGTTCAGGTATGTGTCGCGCTAGCGCTAAGCAATTTGCCAGTAAGGGTGGCATAGTGGCCATTCTAGATTTGGCTTCCTCCAACGGCGCTGAAGTGGCCAAAGCTCTCAATGGTAAGTTTTATCCTTGCGATGTGACGAATTACGCGCTGATGGACGAAACGATCACTCAGGCAGTGGGCGATATGGGTGGCTTACACGTGGTTGTTAATACAGCTGGTGGTGGCTCTGGTGCAGTGGGTGGCAAGGCGCAAAGAACAGTGGGCAAGGACGGTTCACGCCATCCTACAGACATATTCGCTAAGGTATTAGAATTGAATATTGTCGCTTCTTTTAATGTCAACACGATCGCCGGTCAGTTTATGGCGAATAACGAGCCCAATGAAGATGGTGAACGTGGTGTCATGATTAACACTTCTTCAATTGCTGCCTTCGAAGGTCAAGTAGGACAAGTGGCTTATAGCGCCGCTAAGGGCGGCATCTCAGCGATGACTCTGACAATGGCTCGTGATCTGGGCAATTTGGGCATTCGCTGCATGACTATTGCGCCAAGCTTATTCGATACGGGGATCACAGCCGGCATTCCTGAGGCGGGTGCGAATCAATTGACCAAAGATGCGGCGTTTCCCCGGCGTATGGGTAAGCCTGATGAATTCGCCACTATGGCTATGGCGATTGTTGAATGTCCAATGATGAACGGCTCTACCGTGAGAGTGGACGCTGGGCAAAGGTTTGCGCCGCGCTAGCGCAAAAGGTTTAAAAAGAGGCAGCAAAAAGGTCTATAGAAATAACAAATATCGAAAAAATATATGAGGGGTCTCCTATGAAATTTTTACACACATTTTTTTACTTGGTATTGTCGTTGATGTTGCCGTCAATGCTGTCGCATGCTGATGATCACAAAGGTGCGCCGTTATTAGACGCCGCTGGTTTCGATATCATGATGAAAGAGATTTCAAATTGGGGGCGTTGGGGGCAGGCCGATCAGCTTGGTACGTTGAATCTGATCACCGCAGAAAAGAAAGCTCAGGCCGCTACATTGGTACGCTCAGGTGTTTCGGTATCCCTCGCATTGCCAATGAACAAGGTTGGCGATCATGTAAACGAGAAGCCGTTTAAGCATACGCCGTTTATTTTTCCTTCAGAACCTGTGTTTGGGATTGACCCTTCGGCAATGCCTCAAGCTGCAGGGGATGTTTTCGAGATTGATTACCATGGATTTGCTCACTCGCATTTAGACGCCATTAATCACTTTGCTTACCAAGGCAAAATGTATAACGGCTTTGCTTTTGAGCAAGATGAAAATGGCTTCGCTAATTTAGGTATTGAGAATATTGCGCGTGAGGGCATTGTTACCCGAGGGGTGCTGGTAGACTTTCCAGCGTTTTTTGGCGTGGATTATTTGCAGCCGGGCAAAGCGATTACTTCGGAGGACTTCTTGGCATGGGAGAAATCTACTGGCATTAAAATAGGGTCTGGGGATGCGTTGATTGTGCGTACCGGACGTTGGGAAGCCGTGGCGGACAGAGAGCCATGGAACTTTGTAGAGGCAGCCGCAGGATTACACGCGTCAACAGCTAAATTTCTTAAAGAGCGCGATGTGGCTGTGATTGGTTGCGACGGTGTGACTGATGTGATGCCATCAGGTGTAGGGCAACGTTTTAATCCTACACACGAATTGCTAATTATTGGGTTGGGTATGCCGATCTTTGATAATCTAGATCTGGCAGCGCTTACCGCACAGGTGAATAGAGAAAAGCGTCCTGTGTTTATGCTGGTGGCTGCGCCACTTAGTGTAGCGGGCGCGAGTGGTTCGCCGCTGAATCCATTGGCTATATTCTAAGGTCAAAGCCAAATCTTGAAAAAACTTAATGTTTTAAAAAGCCTGCAACCATAAGGCTTTTTTGTGCTTATCTTTTTGCGTCTAGCTACTTTGAGTGAAACCAAACTTATTCTTTCGCCATTTCTATATGGCCCACGGCCTCATGATCTAGGTCCTGGTCATCGTCTAGGTCTACTGTGATCTTGATCAAAGTGCCAGTAAAGCTGAACGGGGAGGCGTAATTGCCTACCGTTGTGCCACGATCAAAACCTACATCTAGTCCTGACCAAGAAATCATTAGCGAGAAAATAAAGTCGGTTTGCATTGACGCGGCTTCGTCGCCGTCTATTAACAAAGAGGCCGTACCATTAACGCTATTATTAGCATTTTTGTTGCGCCGCATGCGCAGTGAAAGTTCATGGTGTCCTTGGGTTAAGGGCTGTGCGGATTTCAATAGTTGATGGTTGCCGCCAATATTTAAATCATGGACGAGATAACCGTTTTCCAAATAGAGTGAGTAGCCCCCGGTGGCATCACCGTGGGCAATGAGCACACCTTGTTCCGTGTTGGATGCGAGTTCTACTTTTGCTGCAATCGTATAGCTTCGGCTCCGAAGGTCTGGTGCGACCTCGCTGGGTAAGTGGCCCATGCCGGGCCAAAAAGTATAGTGGGTACGGCCGCCGCGATGTCTCTCGGCATTTTCTGCAAACCTTGGCGCAAAGCGATCATCCAGTGGCAGTACTTGATTGGCTTCGGCCTCTTGCCACCAAATAGCCTGCATCTGAGCGACGCGCCCTGGTTCTGCATCAGCTAG
>MDSY01070601.1_pt1 | contig 21728 bp, 10 predicted proteins | sample 811131 | NCBI WGS metagenome assembly MDSY01 (sample SAMN05326643, study PRJNA326480) | marine metagenome | isolation source: seawater | place: Atlantic Ocean: South West | collected 2010 | reverse complement strand
GGGGGGGGGGGGGGGGGGTATGGGGTTCCTGGCGTTGCGGGGGATTAGAGTGAGGTCGAGGCAGAGTTTGCTTGGTGACGAGTCAAAAGACAAGGACAAAGAGTCTTCGACGAGTCACAGCAAGGCTTCGTTTTTAGCCACGATCGCCACGCTCGGCACAAGGCGAACCCTGCTATCCGTCAAGATGCTCCAAACGCACCACCCCGAGATGCTGAAGCTGTTGATTGGCCAAATATTCAGCGCGATAACGAACGGAACGATGTTGAGCAGTTATACATTGTATTGCCAGCGCGAGTTGGGGGCTACCGCGACGGATTTGGTGATTTTGGTGTTCAGCACTTCCGTCGCGGCGTTCATTTCAACTGCTTCTTTCTCCGCCATAGCCGTCAAATTCACCGAAAAGCAGCTCAAGTGGTGTTTAGTGTTCTTCAAAACCATGACCCTGTTCTGGCCATTGTGGATGTGCTTCGGGTTTAAGCAGAAGATTGAGATGGTTTTACTGCCAATCGTGGCGAGCCCGTTCAACGCGAATATTTTGCCAACGTTGCGGTCAATATTCCAGCAAGCCACGCCACGAGGGTATGAAGCCGCTCTTTTCTCCCTATGCGGCGTGTGTACTGTGGCCTTCACGTGGATCGGATCGTTGATAATGGGCGGGATTTTGGCGCTAACGGGAAGCATGCGGTGGGGTTTTTTAGCCATCGATGTGTTTGTGTTTTTCTCGTTGCGATTCTTCGGAACATTCGACCCGGAGAAAGCGCGAGAGGACCGGAAGAAGATCGAAAAAGGGGAGTTCGACCAAGGGGGGGTGTTCTTGAATCTTCGGAGTGACGGGCGATAGATGTTTAGAAACTACAAGATGGCTCAAGATGGATAGAATAAGTTATAGTATACGTGAACAAGTAAGAACAAAGCGTTACTCGTCATACTCCTCCAAAACGCGACGCGACTCACCATCCGTACCGGACTCAGTGCTATCAGTACTGATGCTCGATTCCGAGGCACTATCAATACTCTCTTCAGTATCAACCTCAGTATCAGCCATGCTTTCACCACTCCCCTCCTTGATTAACTCAGCATGAAACCCCGGTTCCTCTTCGATGTTCAAGTCGTTCAGCCCAAACACGGCGCCGCGTCGCGACGCGTTTTGTTGCGATCGATCGTCGAAAGGATCTAATCGACTTTGCGGCAGTCTCGGAAGGTTCGAACCGCACCGGTACCCGAACTCAGGGTCCCGCGGGTCACACGGGTCGGGTAGTAGTTCCTTGCCGATTAGCTTGTTAATCGCGTAGTCCCTTTTATAAAAGTTGTCCAACCGCTGCAAGTTGTACGTTTCCTTGTTTTCGTCGGTTTGTTTTTTTAGTCGTTTTATCAAATGAGAAGAGTTTGGGTCCACGCCGCTGTACGTGGGGTTCGCCGCAAGCGCGGGGGGAACGTCCCAAGATAATCCCAAAATTGTCGCCACTGCAAACGCGGTTAGGGGGGCGAGCACGTTGTTCGAGCCAGACGCGTCAGCGGTGCCGTCGCGGTTGGCGCGTGGATGAAGTTTTCCATCATCATGCGCGATGATCGCTTTCGTGACGATAAAACGTCGACCCAGGGACACGCGTTTGCCACCGGTGGATCCAAGTGTTTGGCGGTCACTGCGCAACACAGGTAGACAGGACGCGACCTGGGGTGCCAGCGCGATCGTGAGCATCAAAAGGGTGTCTGAAACCGGTGTGCGGACGCTGCGCCAACGCGAGTGGTGCGAATGATGTTTCGTCCCGGCAAGACACGTCGACACCTTAGTAAGCAGAAAAACATCGAGACGCAATGCACGCTTGCAAAACTTCTCTTGAGCAACCTCGAACATCAGACGCGTTGAGACTTTGTTTACGTGTATGTGTGCGTTACATTCTATCGCTCCATAGCTCCTATCCTCCTATCTCCTGTGTCCCTCGTCCCCCCTTCCCTTTTCCTCGACGAGCAAACCTCCGCAGCTGGCGAGCAGTGCGACGCCGAGCAGCTTTTTGTCATTTTTTTCGCTGAACATTTCCCCCGAGCGTCGTCTCCTCCCCTGCGCGTACTTCAGCTCGATGAAAGTCCAAACGGGGAAACACGGCGCGGTTATTGTGCCGAAACTGAACGTGGGGCACCCGATCCTTTCGTCTATATCGATTCCGTACCCCACTGCAAGTAAAAACAACCCGGCGTATGCAAACGGCTGCGGCACCGTGTACATCAACTGATTGGCGTGCAGGTGTTTGAACAGAGGGTCGTCAGGCACGCCGTCCATATCCGTGGAGAGAATCACGGTGAGGATGATCACTAGGAACAAACACCCCATCGCGACCCACTCGATTATCATCATCGTCGTTACGGCACTCGCCTGCGCAGATTGGATTTGGAGGAGGATTGACATAGATACCGTTCGCCAACGCACACATGAACGCGGATAACAAGCCCATGTTCACCAAAGTGTTGTTCAGGGTGTGCCGTAACCGGTGAGAATCCTCGGCGGATACGTCGTCAGAGGAGCGCACGCGGAAGGACAAGTCGGGGGGGGGCGTCCCGCCGCGGTGCGCGGGGGTCATGACGCTCGCGGAACAATGATCAGTCGGCCGAAATAGTGGTGCTTTTTTATTCACAAATTTTCCTATATTTGTTGGAAACTACGACAGAACGACACTCCGCGTTACGCCATGGCGGCGGCGAGTTGTACGTGCCAGGCGGTGTGCGGTGTCGTTGGGTACTCACCAGGTCAGGTTACCGAAAGTATATTCGGTTTCGCCGGCAGACGCGGTACCCTCGGGCGAGAGCGAGCGCCGCGTTGGAAAACAACAAAGTCGGTACAGATTCGGTGTCGTGTTTCTGATGACGCCGCCAACGAACCCACGGTTTCTGGACGTCACGAAGCACGGGTGACCGTTCTCGGCAACGACGCAGCATCCCTCACCGCCGCAATCTACTGCGCACGAAACGGACTTGGCCCTCTTGTTTTCGAAAACATGGAGGTGGGGGATGCCGAAACCAAAAAAACCGAATCTTCTTTGGACGATTCTGTTCGCCAATCTATGCGCGCCACGGCGACGAAAAACGGCGCGGAGTCAGTGACGGAGTATGTCATCGACGTGGACCTGACAAAATACCCATACGAAATTATAACGAAACATGGGAGCGAAGTAGTGTACACCAAGACCTTGATTATGAGTGAAGCGTTTGCCGTGTTGTTGAAGGTCACAGATATGGATTCAGAAAATAACGAAACTGAAATCGAAAAACAAGTCACCACGAAATATAAGGGTGTGTTCATCGCATGTGGCAGCGGGTTCGAAACAGGCGTCGCCGCGGAACAGTGGGTTGGCCCGAAAGGCGACAGTGCTTCCAGCACAATTGACACTGCTTTTGGGAATACGGCGAAGAAAGTGCGAGACGCGGTGAAGGCTTTCGACCTGGAAGCGGATGACGGAAATACGATCGAAAAACTCGCACCGGTCGAATCAAACCTTGAGAACGTGCTTCCGAAACTTTCGTCATCTTCCATTTCTTCGGCTGATTTCGACCCACGGGAAATTCGACAAAAAGGCACTGAGGCGTTCCAGTGCCTGTACCGAGGCGCAGGTGTGTTTGGAGACGATAACATTTTGAAAGGAGATAGTGTTTCAGAAGGAACGAACGACAAACGTGACAAAAATAAAATAGCGCTCGTGGCTTTTTTTACAACCGACGGGTGCGTACCTTGTGCGCGCCTTCGCCCGTTATTGAACGCAGTGGTCGAGGAGTATGGCGAACACGTGCGATTAGTGGAGCTTGATATGGACTCAGACTCTGAATTAGCCGAAGCATTGATGGTCGCGGGGACACCTGACGTGCGCGTGTACGAGGTGGTGAAAGGGAGTACTGAGGAAGGGATGAATGAAAAAAATGAAACCGGAAATGAAATCACAGTGCAAACGACCGCAACGCGCGTCGCGACTATTATCGGCGCGAAGACCAAAGGGATTTACCGTGATGTTTTGGATAACGTGTTGGGGGAAGATGCGCGTGGCAATGGACCTCGGCGAAAGTTTTCGTAGTCTGTAGGTATTTTATGTCATCGCGTGATTCGGCAAACTCTCTCTGCTCTGTTTACCGTCCGTCGTCGAAGCCGAAGTAGCTTTGAATGGTGAAGGGTTCTTGATTGATCTCGGGCGAACTCCCCAGTTCGCACTTGACCCGCTTCGTACTTGGCGGATCCGCGCGTGACGCTTTGCACTCTCCGCACTGATCTTTCGTTTGCCGTGGGGGCAGGAGGTGCACGCCGCACAGCCGTGTTTCAGCTTGCTGTGGGGGCAGGGGTTGCAAGCCGCACACTTGTTTTTCAGCTTGCTATGGGGACAAGGGTTGCACCCCGCGCAGTGGTGTTTCAGCTTGCCGTGGGGGCAGGGGGTGCACGCCACGCAGCTCTGTTTCACCTTCCCGTGAGGGCGAGGGTTGGACTTCGTACAGTTGCTGTTCAGCTTGCCGTGGGGGCAGGGGGTGCACTCCGTACATTCACGTTTCAGCTTGCCGTGGGGGCAGGGAGTGCACACCACGCAGTCGTTTTTCAGACTGCCGTGAGGGCAGCCGACGCAGTCCACGCACTTGTGTTTCAGCTTGCGGTGAGTGCACGGGGTGCATTCCGCGCAGCTGTATGTCAGCTTCTCGTGAGAGTACCGCTTCCTTCTCATCACTAACGATCAGCTTCCTAATCACCGCACGTCTCAGCGCGCCACGGAGTGCGGCGCACGCGAAGAGACGCATGGTGAAAAACTCATAAGCTTTTCACTTTCGTTGGACGGGACAAGCTTCTTGAAACGAACCTCGGAATAAACCAGAATCGTCCGCGCAACCATGCGCAGCGCGATGATGACCATGACGACGTTCAGTGATAGTTAAGGCTGTATCCAAACCGGTTAGGTAGACACATCTGCGATGCACAACCGCGGTGACCCACCGCACCGCGCCGCTTCCCACGCGTCAGGTCTCCGAATGCCCGGTTCCGGCACCATTGCGCGCGTGTCCGAAAACACCGTGATTGTCGGCCTTGACCTGTTAATGCCGTTGGCGCTGGCTCTCGGGTCACCGGAGCTAAACACGCAAACCATAGCAGCACGACAAGTCCAAGACCTGGCACGCCAAGGCAAGGTTTCCTGCGCCGCCGCGCAAAAGACAGGCACGGTCACGGCGTTGATCAATCTCGCCACCCGGGAAAGTAACACTGATGCCGTCGGCGGTGCCCGCGGATTGGATCTGGGCGAGAGGAGCACTACTTCAGGAAATGCTGAGAAAAACGAAAACTCCAAGGATTCGGACGATGCTTTGGAGTGCGCTGTGCAGGCGTTGGGCGCGCTCACGACGCTGGTGTTGTGTGACCCTGACGGGAAACGATTAGTGGCATCGGCGGCGACGATTGGCCCGGCACTGGAAGCGATTGAACAGATTGGGCGGCGAATAGATTACGCACGAGGAGTTGCATCAAAGAGCGCATCGGGAGATAATCACGAGCTCCGTGTGCACCTTCCCGAGATGTTCAAACGCGCGCATGTGTCTCTCGTGAAGCTCCTGTTCGCGCTCGCGTCGACCACTTCAATCCGAGTCGCGCTTGCCGCGCACCGCGGGGCGCTCGCCGCTTTAGCAGATTGGACGCGAGCCGATGCCTTTTGCGGAAGCGACGTCGCCGCAAACGCCGCCGGGGTTCTGTGGGTCGCCGCGACCCCCCCCCTCCCAGATAATAACGTATCACCAAGCGATACACATCGCCGCACTGAATCCGGCGAGTACGCCTCTGTTTCCGGAACCTCCACGCCCAAGGGCGGCGTGGCGGACCGTCGCGTCGGGAGGTCACATGTAGGCGTGACTGACGCTTCAACCGATGACGCGCAACAAATTTCAACTCGGAACTCCACGTTCGCGAGCGTAGGAGTGGGGGGCGGCGCTGGGGGCGGGGGCGGTGGCGGCCCAAAGCCTACCACTATCAATCCATCCGCCGTAGCAGCAGCAGAAGACGTCGCGGACGCGTTAGCAAGGCGACACCTGAAACAACTCGCGTCGGCGGTGGGTGGGAATGGTGACAAAAACACAGTCAACGATGACTCAAATCAGACTGAAAACGCTTTAAAAAATGAAATCGCCACAACCCGCCGCCGCGTGTACCTTTTAGTCGCGTCTGTCGCGGGCAGGGATGCTGCTAGGGCTGCCGCGGTGTCCCGAGAAACAACCCTAATCCATTCAATAGTGAAATCCTTGCATACTAACTGCTCTATAGACGAGCGAAACGCCGCGGCTACAGCGCTGTGGCGAATAGTGAGCGGCGTTTTGAGTTCTGTGTCTGTCGCGGCGCGAGCGGTGATTGATTCTTTAGTCGATTCAACAGACGTAGTGCCGCTGTTGGCGCTGGCGCTAGCGGGAGCAGAAGAAGGCATTTCGGACACTCAAAAGACCTCCGAAATGCTCCGACGAACCTCCTGCGCAATCTTGGGCACGATACGGGACTTACCCTCGTTTGAGAAGAAAGTTGTATCGCCTTTTTTTCGCGACGACGGCCCTTTATTTACCCCAATTGGTTTCGTAATTCAATGCGCGAACGCCTCAGTAGGTATGCATAGTAACGTGTGGGCGATGTGGTGTTTGCGGGAACTCACTTCCGTGTCGTGCCTCATCGCGGAAATTGTTGCGAACGACGCGCAACTTAGTCGTGGAATAGCCCGCGCGACGGCGGGTGGTGGCGATGCGGGGGTGCTCGCGGCGGGGGTTACCTTGGCGTGCTTGACAAGTTCTCTGCCTGATACGCATGCGGAACATGTTCATACGGTTACTTCTATCCGTGATTATTATAATCATACGGGTAAACAGTCAAGTAGTACCCCAGCTTTTGTGCGTGCCTTTGCGTTATCGTTAGTGGAACGCGGCGTTCCAGGTGATGGACTCGCACACACAAAATGTTCACCTGAAACTCCAAACCATGGGGACTACCTCGCGCACGTGTTGTCATCGTTAATCAAGCGAAGTGTTGATATTGACACTCGTTGCGATGGCGTGGATAGGCACGCAAACAGTGTTCACCACACGCCGAGGGGTCACAACGCAAGCGCTTCGTTTGATCTGTATGAGGTTTTAGGGATTGGCGGGATGGGAGGGCCCAAAAGCGTCGGCGCCGGCGAGCCACTATCGTCGAAGCTCACCAGGTTCCAGGACCGCCAACGCTCGCGGACGCAATCCGGTGAGCTTTCGTTTTGGGGCTCCAACGTTGGGTTGAACGAGTGGGACATGAATAGTGATGGGCCTGGGTCGTATGAATCGAACGGACAATATACGCCCACGAGCCGGACCTCGTTCGGGACGGTGGTTATGCACTCCGTCGTGGGGCGAAACTCGACAGGATACGAGGGGCGATTCGAAAAAGCACCAAAAAGCCGTCTCGTGTTCGAAGCCAAACGACTCTCATCCGCGATAGTGTCAGGGATACTCAAAGCGGTTGAAGGAGGGGATGATGAGAGGAGGGATATGAGTAGTGACGATGCGAAGCGCAGCGAGAATGCTGCGAGTAGTTCCACTACAACTACCACAACTACCACCGTCGACTTGCTTTTACAGGGGGGCCTTCCCAAGCTACTACTGGGGTGCGTGTGCCACGGGGACGGCGACGACGAAACCGGGGCGTATTGGTATTCAGTCACAGACCGGAACAACAGCTCCAGAGAGGGGTTCTCTATAGGCACTACGCACGTCCCTGCGTTATCAACAACTACTGCACCGTCCTTTATGGCTAGTTACCCTAAAACCATACACGCGAGCGCCGCACACGCCATCGGGGTTTTTATGAAACGAGCGGGGGCGGGTATGAGCAAACAGTCGGGGGAAAATATGTTCACGCGCGTCATGACCGATCCTGGGGAGGGCTTACTGTTAGCCGTCGCGGCGGTGTTAGGGTCGAAGGATGCGCAGGCGTCAAGAAAAGTGGCGGAGGCCCTTGGGGAAGTGTTGCAGGGTCAACTATCGTATGGACAAACAGTCATTAAGGCAAAAACAAAATCCACGCAATCCCTCGCGCAAATTGTTTGTTCCTTTCCCGGCGTCGTCGACGGCTTGACCAGGGCGGTTTGGTTCGGAATCATTGAAGAAGTCGTCCCCCTTTCCAATCGCAGTGTAGGATATGGACAAACAGTCGGAGGAACCGCTGGTCTCACTGCGTACGACTCGACACGGGACCAAACGCGTATAAATGCGCATACGCGAAGCGATTCCCTGGCGTCCCTGAACGACGACGAAGGCAATCAAAATCAAATCACCGTGCCGCTCCCCGCGACGCCCAAAGACGAGCTGAGCGAATCGAAACAATGGACCAGTAATACATCACTCGATGGATCCATACCGTTACCGCAACGCGAACGAACTGAATCGGCGCTGGACCGGTCCATTCCCCTGCCCGACAACGCACTCAACGAGTCCTTTGTCTCCGCGGGAAGCGACGCGCAACCGCTTTCGACTTCTTTGGTTTCCGTGAGTGAAACAACTGACTCAAAATCAAACCTCGCCGGTCGACTTTCCTCCTCCGGAAACTTGCGAAGTCTCAGCTTGAGAGTGCCTTTTTCCCCGTCCGGCCGAAGGTCGAATCACGGCGGCGGGTGGATGTCTCATGGGGGCTGTTGGGAATTTCCCCTGGGATCTCCGCGCGGCGGCGTGCCTTCGCTTCGGCGCGGACGTCTGAGCGCGAGGGAGGAACAGCACGAAGTACACCTTCACAGGGAGCGCATGAAGTGGCGCACGTTTTCGAGTCCTACGCAGCTGTTAGAATCGGCAATCGCCAGCGTGACCACGATTGCGGGGTTGATCAACAGCGATGGGAGTGGGCAAAACGCGACTCTCTTCGCGACCCACAAAGATTTGGGCAAAGCGCTTTCCAAGGTGTTTTCAAAGCAGTTTCTGGATAAAAAAGAAAAAGAAAACAATCATGTCGGATTACTCGCCGCATGTGCTGCTTTACTCACCTTGTTCGTGAAGCGAGGCGAGAGTGACCGAGTCATGGAGGTTGTGTTTTTTGGGAACGATAACCCGATGGAGACGAACTCGGGACCAGGGTCGTTTGCGGACGTTTCTGAATCGCTCACCCTCGAAAATTCGGGATCGATGAAAAGAGTAAACGACACGTTGGATTGCCTTCTGGAAATTGCCACAGGGGCTTCCCGTGAGTTACCGAGCCCTGGTGAGAGTGCAATACACGCATCGGTACACGCCGCTACCGCGCTTGCGTCCGTCGCGAACAATAAAAAAGTCGCACACGCCATGACAACGCACGGGAAGGTCATTCCGCAGCTCTTGGCGTTAACGGCGCCGCTGCACGACCCGAAAATCGCACGTGCAGCGGCGAACGCTCTTTGCTCAGTTTTAGTAGCATCACCTCCTCCACCAGGGTCGGACGCCGCGGAAACGGTGTGGTCCGTGGACGCAGTCACCGTGTTGGTGAGTGCTATGCGACGAGTAGTTGATTTGGATTCCACGCTGTATGGGCGTGACTTTGATCAGCAATCACAAACAGTCAGGAGCGATGTACAGGCCTCCGCGGCTGGTGCGTCAGCGGCATCTGCGCGGCTGTTTTCCATCCTCGCCGCGTCCGCCGAGGATGACGCGTCTCGGGAGGACATCGCGGAGGAACCTGGTGTGTTGTCCACGGTGGAAGCTCTGTTGCACTGGAAGGACAGAGGGAGTAGTACGGGTACGAACGGGTTCGTCACTGCGTCTGTTGCGCGCGTAGTCACTGAACTGGCCCGGACCCCGAAACTTTTAGAATCAGCGCGAACCGAACTCGGGGGTACACAAAATATCGGAATAGTATCCGGTTTACTCAACGCGCTGCTCGAACAGGAGGCCACCGAACCTTGCGAATTTGAGAACGATGATAGTCTGGATGTTTTTCTTGGGGCACACGATGCTCAAGTGGCGTCGATGTGCGCGCTTTCCAGGCTCGCCGCCGCCGACGCGGATGTCGCGTTTGCTTTGTTTGAAAACAAACGCTTCATGTCTTTCGCGAATGGCGCCATCGCCGCCGCGGCTGCTCTGGCCAAGAGTCACAAACCTGAGGCCGGGGGCGGGGGCGAGGGCGTTCCATTAGACGACAAGGCTCAACATAGTAATTCCAGAGCGTTGTTGATCGCAGGGCACTGTGCGAGTGCGCTAGGGGCATGGACGCGGGCGCGAACTGCGGGACAGAGAGGGTCAAGTGATTCTCCCGACAAGAGTTTACGTGAAATGTTCACGGATCAAACGATAAGGGATCTGACCGCGATTGTCGCCGGATTTGTGTACGATTCCGGACCCGAATCAAAACAAGCTGATCTGGTTCCGCCGCGATCGCACAGTACGCCCGTGAGTCGAACCACTGCATTCGAATCGCATACCGACAAAAGAACGTCATCTCTGAAACAGAAAGTTGAAGCGCCAAAGGGAAAAAGTTTGCTCGCGCGGCGCGGCGCTGGCGCTCTAGCTACCCTGGCGGTGGGCGAATCAGAAGAGAGTATACCCGTGTCATCCATCGCAGGCAATATAAAAAGACGTCGAGGCCGAGTTGCAGACGCAGAGCACACGGATTTGGTCCATGGAGAAATCGCAGTGCTGTCGGCGCGTCTCGGCGCCGCCCGAGCGCTTGGAGGATTATTCTCGGCTGCTGAAATCGGCGAAGCACGCTTCCCTGATGTAATTCGCGCCTTTATCGCCCTGTTAACTAGCGGTGACGTAATCAATTTGGATCGAGGTGGCGACGGCTTGGTCACTGCGTCTCTAGCTTCCCTAGTGTCCTCAACCGTTCGTGTAACGTGCGAGTTTCTGCGAGACTGTTTGCTTGTGGAAAAGGTATCGTCGACGGTTGCTGGAATAGTCGCGGACGACCGGAACGGCACTGCGGCGAAAGCGTTGGTACGCGCGATAGGGAGAATTGATGAGAATTTTGGAAGACTGATTGCCCATAGAAACGGTACCACGAAAGGTTCATCAACGCAATCAACACGCACACCCCAACACCTTTCGTCGCCTAAATACGGAACCAAAGCGCGTCACTCGCGGACGCCTTCGAGTTTTGAAATCGGGCCCGAGAGTTTCCGAAAAAGTGAGATGGACGATAAAAAAAAAAAAAAAGTTTCTTCTCGCGACAACGTTTTCGCCGCGACTGCGGCTTTGGCGGTCGTCGCCGCTGTTGCGCGACGCGAACCGCGTTTCGTGGGTAAGATAGCCGCGGTTCCGAATGTAGGAATCTGTCTGTCTGGCTTTTTGGATAAAAACAACTTCCAGCGCGCGTGTGACACGTCGGGGACGACTTTGCTAGTTTCTTCCAAAGACGATGAGTTATTTTCGGCTGATTCGTATGCACAAACAGTCATACCTTCTCCGTTTTCTCGAGGAAACGTTGTTCACAGTGTCCAACCACCAGCTTCCATACACGTGTCAATCACCCTGGGAGATATACACAACGCGCGTCTCGTGGCCGCGGACATCTTCGCCGCCGTTGCCGCCGTCGCCGCCGCGAGCGTCGTCGCGTCGGATCCGCGAGCCGCGATTGGTCTCGCCGAGGTGGTGGGCGGGGGTAATGGAATCCAGACTGAACACGCATACTCAGCGGTCCATCGCACCGCCGCGGCTAGAGCGCTGTGGAGCTTATCACTAGCGGACGGGGACGGAGCACACGTGGTAGGTTTGACGCGAGGGGCGACAGCGGCGCTCGCGGGGTTGCTCGTGGAACGCGATGCGACGGATGAAACGGATCCGAAGTCAGCGCATTCCTCCGCGCGCGCCGCTGCGGCGGGGGCGTTGGGCGCTTTGTTCAGCGGCGCAGTGGCTTCGTCCGATTTGAAAAGAGCCGTGCGATGCGTTTCCGATGCCTTCGACGTGGACGGGTGTTTGACTGGGTTTGCGTCTGTTATGTTGGGGTCTGACAACGACGGCGCGTTGGCGTCTGCGGCAGCGACGGCGGCGGCGACCCGCGTCCCACTTGGTGCTAAAAGAATCGCCGAAAGCGAGGAGCTTGTACAATCGCTGTGTACCACCGCCGTAGATGATTCGTATGCGCAATCAGACACGAATAGACGCGACACCATAGCACACGCGCTTGACGCGCTCATTAACTTGGTGGCGCACACCGTCTCCGTCGAGGCGATGATGGCCCCAGAGTCAGAACAAATGTCATTCTGGCTCGTCGCCACTTCGAGGTTGCTTTCGTCGGAACGAAACGACACGAAATTGGCAGCGATTACGGGTTTGCGAACCTTGCTACAAACAGGTCAAGCCATGTCACAATCTAACCTGTCCGTGGTGAACAAAAGGGCCTTGTCTTTCATCACACTCCCGGCGATCACGGCGATTGTGAGGGGTATGGGTGATCAGTCAGAAACAAACAGTATAGGCAATCAGCCTAAAGCAAACGATCTCGACCGGCGCGTCGCCGCGCTCGGGTGCTTGTCGCTGCTCGCGAATTGGGAGAATGAATTTATTTTTTCGGGTAAAGATTTCCAATCAATCGCGGGTGCGCTTTCGACTGTGTTTCAATTCGTGCGCACCGCAGGTGGAACGGCTACGGAGCAAGGTGACTCTCCAGGGAAGGCTGGTAGTCAGTCTAAAGAGACGAAACAAAAGATCCGGCTACTCACGCGCCTCGCCGCGTCCGCGTTGAGGGGCGCATGTTTCGGTGTTTGGAAAGTTTCTGAAGAGAGTTCTACGATAAATGAGACTGTTATTGTATTAGCAAACACAGTCAGGGAAGCGGCGGACTGGTGGAGCGTGGGCGGCGCGGACTCGGCGTCGGCGTCTAGTGTCGCGGAAGCGCTTGCGGTGCTGGCTCGAAATGCTTCAAAGGATCAACAAGAATCACTCAAGCGTGCGCTTGCGTCCGCGGCTACATCAGCGGCGCCCGCGCTGGTCGCCGCGGTGGTCGCGACGACAGAGCAACTAGTCAGAACGACGACTCAAGCGACCCAAAACGTCAAAGTTGCTCTCAGTGCCGCCACCGCGATCACGGCGCTCGCGGAGTTCAGCCCCGTTTGCGTTGAGCCTTTTTTCGTCGACCCTAAACGACGTGATGCGCTTGTCAAAGTGCTAGCGTCTGTTTTAAAAATTCAAGAAGAAATTCAAAAAGAGGACAGAACGAGCAGTGGTGCAGAAAGTACAGACCCAAAGGGTACTGCTTTCGCCTCCGTACTCCGCGCTTTAGCAGGAACGAGTAAACCATGGGCGAAATGCGTGTCAAACATTTCGTTCGACGCGCTGATTGACCGCGTGCGGTTCGCGAATTTGCGTGACACGAAGCACGAGGCGAATCTTGTTGATCCCAACGACGTAGACGTCACGATGAATAACTTTTCGTTCCCGCACCACTCGTGGCACTCCATCGATTCAATCGCAGCATCCACGCTGCGTCGACTATTAGTTTTTCGTGTGCTTGACGAGGCCCAGGTGTTAGCATTGTTGGCGCCGAGTTTCGGGGTGATTGACGGGGTCAAAGATTTGTCGAAAAAAATAAAAACGTCGGCGCGTGTCGGGAGGTTCATTTTAGGCGGGGGAGAACTGGGTGATGAAAAAACCGATGAGATCACGGTACCCACGAAAGCTGTGCGTCTCGCTGTGGCACGAACGCTTTCGGTGTTCGCGGACTCTTCGCGGACGGCGGCGCGGGTCGTGGCGAAATTAAAGTCAGAATTGTAGGGTTGGGATAGAGGGTGAAATAGTAGTTATTGTAGTTAGTTTTAGGTATCTTTCCAAAGAAGGCCGTGCGTTTCGTCTCATCTTTTACTCGCCGATGCCGAAATAGCCGCGGATGGTAAACGGCTCGGGCTCTTGCTTGATCCCGGGCTCGAGTTTGATGTCGGTTTCTTGTTTCATCTCAGGCGAACTCTCCGGCTTGCGCTTGACCCGCTTCGAACTCGGCGTATCCGTGCGTGCTTTCTTACACGCCGCGAACTTGCGTTTCAGCCTACCGTGGGGGAATGAGATGCACGCCGCGAAATCTTGCTCCACCTTGACATGGAGGCAGGGGGTACAATTCGTGCACCTGCGTTTCAGCTTACCATGAGAAGAAGGGGTTGCACGCTGCACAGGCGCTTTTCTGCTTGCCGTGAGGGCAGGCGGTGCACACCGCGCAGATGCTTTTCAACTTGCCGTGAGGGCAGCCTTTGCACGCCACGCAGTTGCTTTTCACCTTCCCTTGGGGGCAGCCGACGCACTCCGTGCAGTGGCTTTCCACCTTCCCGTGAGGTCAGGGGTTGCAGTCCGCACAGTTGTATTTCACCTTGCAGTGTGGACAGGGCTTGCAGTCCGCGCATAAGTTTTCCATCTTACCGTGAGGGCAGGGCTTGCTGTCGGCGCAGCTGTCTTTCAACCTCCCGTGGGGGCAAGGTTTGCACTTCACGCAGTGTTTTTTCAGCTTCCCGTGGGGGCACCCGTAGCACACTGCGCAGTTGACTTTCAGCTTCCCGTGTGAGCACCGCTTATTTCCCATTACTCAGGATCGGGGGATCTTCACCGCACGTCTCCGCGCGCCACGAAGTGCGGCGCACGCGAAGAGACGCAGAGTTGAAAGCCGTGGCTTTTTTTATCGGAGGCGCCGACTCACGAAAATTAACTCCAGTTTCAGAGGTTAAATGCCCCGTATATTTCGGCCAACAAACTTTTCAAGTTCAAAAACCACAAATATTCAAAATCTTCACCGGACGGACAGACAGCCACTTCGATCGCGCGTCCCTCAAGGGTAACGACGCGCGCGCGTGACTCCGGAGACTCGCACCGTCACGATGGGCGACTTCGGGGACTTCGACATTGATGACCTCATCGAGGAGGACCAGGATTTCGGCGGAGGAGACGTGGATGAGGAAGAGATGATAATGATGCAGGATGATGAGCAAACCGCAGGGGCTGTGGGATCGGGAGGGGCTACTGCCACTGTCACTGCCCCTGCCACCGCTACCGCTCCCGACACAGCCGGTGTGGATGACGATGACCTGGACTGGATCGGTCAACAAGCAGGGGCGACGCAGGCGGATGGAGGCGAGCGTGATTTCGTGTACCCGGACGAGGATGAAAACAACGACTCCGAGGACGAAGATGACCTTCATCTTTTCCAGAGCTTCAAGCCCCCCCCTTTATCCTCGAACGCCAGGGCCGATGACCCGAAGAAATCCGCGATGGACATCGAGGGCGACGCGGTGGTTGTTACGAGTGCGGACGGCAACAGAGCCTTCGTACGTGCGGAACCCAAAAACGCAGATCCTTCAAAATTCGGGTACGGCAAAGATGCTTCGAAATCTGGACAACCTCCAAACGCGCGACTATCGAACAACCCCAAGTCCTCGTTCCTGCTGGGCGAATCCATCGACATGATGCTGGACCGTTTAGAGAACTCAAGACGAGAAGAGGCGTTGAAGAAGAGCAAAGAGTTGGAGGAACGGGGGAAGGTTGGCGCTAAGGCGAGCTTGGATAAGAAAATGGCTTCCAAAAGCTCTCGTCGCTCTTCAACTGGCAAAATGAACCTCCCTCCCCCCGGGTTGTGGGTCGACGCGCACGCCCCCAAAAACTTCACCGAGCTTCTATCAGCTGAAAATGTAAACAAAGAGGTGTTGCACTGGCTCAAAGCGTGGGACGGGGTTGTTTTCAAACGCGCGCCCCCCAAACCGGCGCGCGACGTGCGGTTCGGAGGCAGAGGCGGACGCGACGGCGGAAGAGGAGGCTTCCGCGGCAGAGGCAGAGGCGGCGGTGCGAACGGATACCAAGGTAACAACTCCAGCCACAACACGCACGTCCCCCTTGATCCCGATGGAAGGCCTTCTTGCAAAATTTTGCTCCTCTCAGGGCCTCCTGGAGTGGGTAAAACAACGCTGGCGCACGTCGCGGCGCGCCATGCCGGGTACCGCGTTGTCGAGGTGAACGCTTCGGACGACCGATCCGCTGAGGCGCTGAGGTCGAAAGTAACGGACGCAACTCAAATGCAGTCCCTATCCATGGGGTCAAATGACAAGAACCGCCCTAACTGCGTCGTGATTGACGAGATTGACGGCGCGTTGGGTGGGAGCGAAGGAAGGGGGGCGATCAACGCGCTGTTGCAAGTCGTCAACGGCACCCGTGGTCCGAAATCGTTGGCACAATACGAAAGGGAACGCAACCTCGAGGATGACGAAACCGCGGATGGGACGATGCGTACCACGAAACACGATGGTTCGAAACATTCAAAAGGGTTCAATGCTTCAAAGCGCAAAGGTCCCGGTCCATTAATGCGGCCTATTATTTGCATTTGCAACGACCCTTACGCGCCTGCTTTACGCCAACTAAGGGAAGTGGCCAAGGTTTTCAAGGTGCAGCCCCCGTCGAGTGCGCGCCTGAACGGACGTCTGAGGGAAGTCTGTTCCAAACGAGGCATGGTTGCCGACACCAGAGCCCTAGGGTTCCTCGCCGAGCGCTCCGAAGGCGACATCCGGGCCTGCCTAAACGCGCTGCAGATGATCAACCAGGAGGGCAAGGGTTTGACGCTGAAGGACGTGGACAACGGGAGCGGGGGCGATTCATCAACAAAAGCCGCGATTGGCGCGGCGTGTGGCGAGAAAGATCTCACCGTGCAAGCCAGGGGGTTGTGGCAGACGTTGTTGTCTGGGCATATTGCTAATAAGCGCACCAGGAAAGCCAGTAGAGACAAGCACCAGGCCAATTTAGTCAACCAGTGTTTCGGCTTTGGCGATGACCAATTGCTCATAGACGGGCTTTTCGAAAACGTGCACAGCGCGAAGTTCCAAGACGCGTCAATGGGCAAGGTTGCAGAAGCGCTTGACGCTCTGTGCTTCGGCGATTTCTTCAGCACAGCTGTGCGTCAGAAGCAGCAGTACCACTTGATGCCGCACGTCACCTCGTCCGTGATGCAGATGCACTCCACTTTGGTAAGTTTATTTCTTTTTTTATCCCCTCACTGTTTGCCCACTGTCCAGAATACTGTACTTTATAAATCGCCCATATAAAAGACTGACTAATATTTCCAAAATCCTCAGAACAACGCGCCCGCGGTTTCAAACTTTCTGGAGTGGCCGCAAGGGGGCAAGGTTACGCGGGAAAAGTTAAAGCGAAGGGACACGTTGAGGCATTGGAGCTCGAACACGAAGCCGCTGAACGGCCACTCGTTGGCGGTGGTTTCCAACCAAACCCTGGCGTGCGAAATAGCGCCATATGTGCTAACTACGATTGCGCCTGAAATCCGCCCGGTAAGCGCGAACTTTATGAAACCGCACGAAGCAAGTTTGTTGAGAAGCACGGTTTCGACGATGGCGCAGCTGGGACTAACCTACGCGGCGCCTGTCGAGTCCCCCAACCAGTCCGCACAAAACGCGTTCAGAGGCGTACCGCAGACGCTACAGCTGGAGCCTGCGATTGACGATTTAGTGCTGTTCGGAGCGGGCGTGCCGATGGTGAACTTAGAGCCGGGATCGAGTAAGTTTGGAGGTAACGGGTGGAAATCTGGAAGTTTCAATTCTTCGTCGCACACGCACTCTGAGAAGAAACACGACGCGAGTTTATCCTTCGTCCAGCGCAGGTTTCTCCCGATCGGCACGAAACAGATGCTGGCGCACGAGGTCAAGCTTGAAGCTATTCGCAGAGCGGAGCGGTCCATGCATGGACCCGGCACCCCTCTCTCCAACCCGGAAAAGAAAGCGACGGTGGACGAAAACAAAAACATCGCCGCGAAGCGGTTGGCGGCGGCGATGGGCGGGTTGGGGCCGACCGCGAGGTCAAACGCCAAGAAAGCGAAAGCAAATTCGCTAGGGGTTTCGTACAAGTACAATGAGGGGTTCACGAACGCTGTGCGGAGAGCTGTGTTTCTGAGGGACCTGGCGTAAGGGGGGGTTAGGTGTGTGAGGTGATACGAGTGAAGTAGGAGATTGTTGAAATCGAAATACGCTCTCACTTCAATCCAAATCGACACGTCCACGTAAGGAAGTGAGACAGCGGACACTCACACTTACGAATGCGGACACGGCGATCAATGCGATCGGGCATAAAAAGAAAAAGAGACGCGTTTCAGAATCTGTCCAATCATTATAATAGGGTACGCCGTTTGCCACTGCCCACTCCAGTGCGGGCCCGCTCGCAACAGCGCGGTTGTACCAATCCCATGGGCACCCGCTCGCGCGCAACCACTGCAGCACCTCGAAATACCCGCCCGCCGCCGCACAAAAGCACGTGTTTGTGTTCCACGGGCAGCCGTTCGCACGAGCCCACTGCAGCACCTCGAGCTGTCCCCTGCTCATCGCTGCCTCACAAAGATGTTCTCGAGGATAAAGATGACCTCGCCGTTGCCGGTGCTTCAACACGCTTAAACATCCGAGCTCAGCGAGTTTTACTTCACATGGATATCCATATGCATGAAGCTGCTCAAATCGCTTAAATCGAAGCCCCATTTCTGCCACCGCGGACCGCATGGCGCGGCTCACCGCTGGGAGCCGTGCAAGATCGGCGGATTGTCAAAATACTTAGATCTGATAATGTGCGCCGTGACGAGGTGGTTTGGGAGGCCGGGGATGGCTTCTTGCGCGTCGGAAGGCTCGTGGGAGTAGTTACGGCCGCGAAATCGCCGCTCGTGCTGGTCATGGCGGTATGCGTAGTGTTGGAAGACATCATGCAGGGTGTCGTGCGCGCGTCGTTGTGTTCGAGGCTTCCGAGAAAAGCGTTACAACGACGGATTGGAGTTCAAGCGACCTCGAGAAAATGAGTGACGTGTCGGCGGATAAACCTGCGCAGTGTTTGTTCGCGCCTTCATCCAGACCTCGTCGCACGTGCCCGCGTCATTTCACTCGCCTTTCGCGTTTTCACCTCGACGTGAAGCTTCGTATCGCCGTTTGACGCCGTTCGTATCCAGCGCGATGCAGTGTGCTGTGACGGCAACCGCGCCCACCGCCAGACGCAATCGCACATCTTTGACAAAGACGTGCCGTCGCTCATCCATCCACGGTCGCGCCGTGTGTGATGGGCGTTCGGTTCGGTCAAAACGCAATGCAAGGTTTGGTAGCACAAACTCAACAGGAGGTGGGCACAACAGACACGTCACCACCTCCGCCTTCAAACCAATGGAACGCGCGCGAGGCCAGGATTACACCTCCGCGGCGGAGTGTTTCGTGGATGCCTTTTTCCTGAAACGCAACGGGGGTTCTGACCGAATCACGAAAGGTGAACTAGCGTACCTGAACGGCGCGCAACGCAAAGACCTAGTAAAGCGGTACAACCAGAAGAACAAAGGGACTATGTTCGTGGTCAAAGATGATGAGACGAACAAAGTGGTGGGGTGCGTTGGGGTTGAGGTGCAGAAGTTCGTCGGGAACGTGCCGCTGCGACGCGCGGAGAACGATTTGGGGGATGTGGAAATTTTGGACAGACCGGTGATTGCGAACCTGGCAGTAGCGAGTAGTGCCAGAAGAAAGGGGTTGGCAAAGTCCTTAATGCGAGAAATCGAAGAGGAGGTCAAGAAGTGGGGCTATGACGAGACGATCTTAGTCGTGGAATCTGCGAACAAAAAGGCCGTGTTGCTGTATAAAAAGTCAGGGTACAAACCGATTTTTAATGACAAGGCCGCGCCGAATTTAGCAATCGACGAAAACGGCAAGGTTGTCGAAGCCAAAGTAAAGGCGGTGACTATGCGTAAATCGCTGAAAGAGGGGGCGCAGGGGGCGCTTGAAAATCTGGACCTTGTCAAGGTTCTGGGGGGGGTTGTGTTAGCTGGACTAATTGCGTACGCGGCGACCAACGGAGTCGACTGGTTGCCGTTTTAAATAGACTATTTTATTTTTATCGAACAACAAACAACACTACAAACTTTATCAAGCTACAAACCACTGAATGTTTGCCACGCGCGTTCGCCGTGCGCGCCGAAGAACGAGACGGACTGGTCTCCCACCGTCTGGACGGCGCGGGTGATGAGCACGGCGACCACGGTGAGCTGCCCGAAAAAGAAAACCAGCTGCGCGGTGACGTCACCGTCGCCGATGGTCAACCCAATGACGTTCAGCGCGACGATGGCGCATGCCATGCCAATCTCCACGATGTTACCCGGCGACCATCTCAGGTCTCTGCGTTCGATTTTGAAAGACTCGCGCGACGCGAGCACCTTCTCCAGCGGACCGCCCATTAACGGTACCACGGTGTACGGCCTGAACCAAAGCAGCAACGCGAGCCACGACACGTTCTGCGCCAGCATCAGCTCCAGCTGCAGAATGGGCGTCGTGGAGTAGAACACGGATGTCAGCGCCATCAACGACTTCCTCGCCATAGCGATGAGCTCCCACGCCCACGTTCGTTGCGAGTACGGCAGAAACAACAAACCGTAGCGCCTGATCAGTCGCTGAATGTCTGGATGCGTCCCTCGCACCGCTCGCTCAAACTGACCTTCCTCCTCCTCATCTTCATCCAACGGATCTTCCGCACCAGTTTTATCAGCGGCAACCCCAGCGAAGGACTCCGTCACGGGACCGGCGGTGTCGTCCAACACCTCCAGCGCGATTTCGTTAATACCCACGGGACCGGCGGTGTCGTCCAACACTTCCAGCTCGATTTCTTCAGCACCCGCGGGACCAGCGGTGTCGCGTCGCGCCGCGAAAAGTCGTTCTTCGTCGGGAATTTTCTGAAGAAATGCACTGCGTAGGAGTGACCAACCCTTTTCATCCCCCCCCTTATCGCTGCTTTTCGCAAACGATCGCAACCGGTTACCCGCCATCAACGCCTTTGCCGCGGAACGCATCCTACTCCCCCCAGCAGGTCGGCCCTTTGCGGCCAACATCTTGCGCACGGCGTTGTCAACACCCGTATCCGAGGGTACGTAGTCCCCGTGCTTTCGCGCCAAAGTGTTGACACGCCAGAGCAAATACACAATGAAAATGACGTACGCCACAGCGTAACCGGAAAAGCCAATCGCGCTGCACCACAAAAAGGGTTGATAATCGGGATTTGTCGTCGTGCACACCATCGAAGGGTTGCTCTCCATGACGCGATACTTCAAACTTGATGGGCAGAAATCTTCAGAAGACACGCACGCGTATTCCGCGCAGTCCAGGGGCTGCAGCGCGTGCACGACGTTCCCGACGAACGTCACGTGGAGCACCTGTACCACAAGTCTGACGACGCCGTTCACTGTGTGATCATCGCCGGATTTTCGGAACGTGAACAAGATCCCAACGGCGACGACCAGCAACATCAACAACGGAGAGAATAATCGAACCAGCCAGTTTACGGTGAAACCCGGGTTGAACGAGCACTTCGGATCGATAAAACCCCAGACGTCGAGGTTGACGATGTTGCCGAGCGCCTCGAAGAACTCGGTAACGGCGCTGGGCCAGGGCACCGCGACGGTCACGACGAGCGACTGAATCTGCAAGAATGTGATGAGGCTCACCAGAAACACGACAGCGCCGAATTTGGACGGCGAGCGCGCGTTCAGTGCCTTTTTCTGAATATTTTCCAGCCGAGCCTCCACCTTCTTCTCCGCGCGCCGCAGGCGCTTCCAAGCGGCTTTCATTTTGTCTGGAAACACCACAACTGCGATGAACATGACGAATAAAAAGGTGCCGAGGAAAATCGAAAGAAAGAACAGCGCGTCCTGTTTGCAAGGATGACACACGTCTTCGCGCGAGTACCAGTTTTTCGCGCACTCGAAGCAGGCGTCACCCCTGCGACCTTCCGCGCAGGAAGATCCCCCCGGACACCAATCAGGTTGGCTGCACGCGATG
>MDSY01002885.1_pt1 | contig 21729 bp, 19 predicted proteins | sample 811131 | NCBI WGS metagenome assembly MDSY01 (sample SAMN05326643, study PRJNA326480) | marine metagenome | isolation source: seawater | place: Atlantic Ocean: South West | collected 2010 | reverse complement strand
ATTCTCTATTTTCATATACAAAACAGGACGATGATATAAAAACAAATATTGAACCAGAATCATTAATTAAAAGAATTGAAAAAAGTTTAAAATCTAAAAATGATACACATTTACATACGGGAGGTGCTAAAGATATAATAATGTTAAATAAAAATGATAGTACATGGTTTGATATGGATCCTGCTCCATATGGAAAATCACTAAATCCTAAATCGGAAGGTGCAGTAATGAACCATTTATCGACACTAGCGGAAGTATTAGAAGATAAAACGAATTCAATCAATGAAACACAATTTATTAAAAATAAACTAATAGCAAACAAACATCGTATTAAATTAGAAAAGAAAAAAAGAGAAGCGAATAACAGACTCCAAAATATGTACAATAATAAGACATATCAACTATATTCAAATGTAGACATAAAAAATACACTTAGGAAATTGAAACAAACTAGAAAAAATCTTAAAACCAACTATTTTAAAAATAAAAATATTAAATCATCTTCGTATAATTCTATAGAATTAAAAAAAGTGGACAATAATGATAATAAATGGTGTTCTGAAAAAAAAACAATAAATAATACAAATTATTATAGATGGGTACGTTGTTAGTATAAATAATTTTAAAAATTAAATTTGATTTACTTAAAATTAAATTTGATTTATTAACAATGAATTATTTAATAATCGATACTTCATATTACAATTTTTACCGATTCTATGCAACAATGCAGTGGTATAAAAATGCATATCCAGATGAAAACATAGAAGATATACCTGATCTATCACTTAATAATATTTTTATAAATAAATTCGAAAAAATGTTTATAGAAAATATTAATAAATATAAAAAACAGTTTAAAATCGATAAGATAATATATGCGAGAGATTGTCCTCGAAAAGATATATGGAGAAATCATATATACTCTGATTATAAAATTAACAGGGATCCACTATATAGTGCCGGTTCCAATTTTAAAGGAGGTCCCGTTTTTAAACATTGTTACCAGTATATCATACCTAAATTAATAAGTAAGGATTCAATCGAAATTAAAATACCTAACTTAGAAGCAGATGATATCATTTATCTATGTACACAAAAAATTAAGTCTGTCAACAATAATATATATATAATTTCAAGTGATCACGATTTACTGCAATTATTAGATATTAACTATAATATATATTTATATACAGCTAATTTAAAATGTTATAATGAAAAGTCGAAGGGAAATAGTGATAAAAATAATTTTATGAAAGCGGTATTAGGTGATACTAGTGATAATATTAAAAAAATAATACCAAGATTAGGTGAAAAAACTGCCGAAAAGATGTACAACGATTTACCACTTTTAATTGACAAATTTACCCAATTTCCGGATTCATTTAAAAAATATTGTATAAATAGATTTTTAGTTGATTTTAATTACATACCTATTCAATACATTAATGATTTTAATAATAAAGTTGTATTATAAACAACATTTTTTTTTATCTGATATTTTCGAATCTATATAAAATACACCTGCTTTATTAATGACATGTACGTTTTCTTCATTCATATATTTATCGTGAATACGTCTTATTAAATACATAAATACATTGTATGTATTTTTATAGTTTACTGCAGATGTTATAATAAAGGGAATATTTTTATTATAAATAAAATTATCTATTTTTTCCATTTCAACATTTTGTATAATATCACATTTATTTCCTACTAATATAATAGGTGAATTTTCGGGACAGTATGAGATTATATCGTTATACCATTCCTGTACATTTTCAAATCCATTTTTATTATTTAAATCAAATAATAGTATAATACCCGATGCACCTCTATAATAACCATTTATTAAACTTCGGTAAGTTTCTTGACCGGCTGTATCCCATATATGAGCTTTATAATGTATTAATTTATTTGAGTCTTTAATTTCAAATATTTTAGATATAAAATCTACTCCTATTGTAGATTCTATATAATTATTAAATTTTCTTTCCGATAATTGCTTACATAAAGATGTTTTTCCAGATCCAGAATCTCCGACAATTACTATTTTAATCTGATAATCGTAATAATTGATCATTGTTATAACTAATAATAATTTATCTTTAATTATTAAAAATAAAATTAAAATTTTTAAATATTTTTTATTATTATAATAAATGAGTAAATATACGGATTTTTCATGTGTTTTAGAAGAATTAATAGATTCAAACGAAATTTATTTCAATTCATTGAATCAAGAGTTTTCGTTTAAGTCTACTATTAATAATGTACCTAATCAATTTAGAAAATTAGATAGAAATTGTTTATCACTAGATGATCTGGAAGAACTATTATATGTAAAAAACCAAAGAAAAATTATTAAAAATAAATCTAAAAGTATATTAATTATAGATAATTTATGTAGTAAAGAATATAATAAACCTAAATATCCCCTTATCAATAATTTTATTAATAATATAGATGAAAATATAAATATGTCAGATACTGATAGTAAAATACTATCTATAAAAACTGATGATATAGATATAAAAACAAATAAAATAGATAAAATAGATAATTGTTTCGACACTTATAATATGAATAATAAATTAGAATCTATAGATAGTGATATAAACTTGCCTATTAAAAAAATTAAATATGAAATAATAGAAGATTATTTTAGTAAAGTTGGTCCACAATCTTGATAACTATTATACTCACATAATCGTCATATTAATCAGAATATTCATTATCATAACATAGATAATTTATTACTAGTCTTGATTTTCTTCCAATTCGCTGTGCTCTTCCGATTACCTGATTTTCTAAATCTTTACTCATACGATGAAATAATATAATTTCATCTATAAATTCTAAATTTAATCCCGCTCCACAATATTTAGCATTTAATAATAATATTTGAAATTTATTATCTCTAAAATTATGTATTATTTTAGAGATCATATCTGAAGATCCTTTTAATAAACTATATTTGATTTTATAAATATCTAATTTATCAGTTATTTTATCTATACCCCCGTCATATTCAGAAAATACAATATATTTTTTATCTTTATTATTAATAATCTTTAATAATTGTTCTAACTTAGAAAGTTTAGTTATATCTTTATTATTTATTTCTTTATTATGAACCAATACTTGAATATCTTTTAAATCTATAATTGTTTGACAACATGGACATGCCTTTGATATAGTTACTGAAGTAGTTAAACAATCAAAACAAAATGCATTTTTACAACACGGTGATATACATGGATCGGATACCTTTACTAAACATACAGGACAATCTTTATCATTTATATTTGATAACCTAAATTCTATATCTTTCAATTTAGTATTAATATCTTCTAGCTTTAAAGTATAGTTTTTTATAGATTTTTTAATATTATCTATATCATTTTTAATTTTACTCTTTAAATCTATTTTATCGCAATTACTAATTGTAGAATTCTCAATTTCATCTATATCTAAGTTATTCCATTTAATATTTAGTTTATCTAGTTCATTTTTTTTATCATTAATTTTATTATTAATAGAGTCACGTTTATCTATTAGATTTTTAGTTACTTGTGATACTATTTCTTGTTCGGTATTTTTTTCACATCCTAGCAATTTAATCGCTGTTTTAGTATCACCTGCATTTAATGCTTTTAGTATATCCGGAGTTATAGCACTCTTTACTGCATAAACATAAGATGGAGTCAAACAATTAACATAATTTTGTAAGGGATCTACTAATTCTAGTGATTTTTGAATAAAATTGGTATCATTACGTACGATTGTATATAATGATCTATAATATTGTATTTTGGAAGGATTTCTATTTATACCATGTCCAGACCAAGTATTAATTGGAAACATATTTAATAATATATCTTTTAAAAATCCAGTACCAGATATACCATTTGAAATAATATTATAAGAAGAAGTGATACTATTCCATTTTCTATGTGATCTAGGATATACTATATTATTAATAGAAGATGAGACATACCATATTTGTTTTGAAAATAGAAATGGAAAAGCAGGTATCTTAATTGAATCTACTTCATCTATTATTATTCTTTGAAAATAGAAACCTTGAATAGTTTTAATATATGGTGTATATTTTACATAATTGTTTATATCTAAACCTTTCCAATTAGTATTTTGAATAAAATCGTCTAGTTGTAAATTATATGTCCTTAAATTATTTTTTAAAAAATCTATCTTTTCTTTATTAATAATGGGTTCTTGTAACTCAATTTGTAAATTATCAAATAATATTTTTATTCCCGACTGTAAAGACCTTGCCTTATTTAATATAGTATCTGTTTGTAAATATTCTTTATTATATGACAAAATATTTTGTATATCGTCATTTTCTAAATTATTTAATTTAGTTTTAATACCACATACACCTAATTTAACTTGTATCATAGTTACAAATTGTTTATACATAGTAGATTTTATCAATATAATACTATATTCTTCGCATATTTGAGGTATATCTGTATTTACAAAATCGTCTATAGATTTTTTACTAAAAATGTATATAGCTTTTAGTGTAGTTTGTTTTGTTATATATTGTTTCCATTGATTAAACACATTGTGAGGTACAATAATGAGATTTGTTTTTAATTCGATGGATTGTTTACACGGGCCGCATCCATAGTCAATATTATAGTGTAGACCATAATAATAAGCATCGTTATATGATTTTTCGTTTTTTTTTTTTGAAATAGCGGAATAAAATCTATTTGGTTGAAATTCAGTCAATGGTTTTTTAGCTATTAACGCTAAAATTGTTAGTGATTTTCCACTTCCTACATTATCACAAAATAAGTTAATATTATAACCATTTACAAATCTATATTTAGTCTCTTCTTTGCTAATCATTTCATATAATGATCTTTTTTGATGTATTTTTAGAGGTAGTTTAATTTTATTTGGAGTATCTATCATATACCCATCAGATGGTTGTGTTCCATATTCGTTAATTAGAAGTATTAAATCATGGTACATTGTTTTTTTATTAAATTCAATTTGAAATGGAAGTTGTGTTTTTAAATTTTTAATTATAGATAAATAATTATCATATCCGTTAAATTGAGGATGATTATCATATATAAGTAAATCTAATTTTTTTTTATTAATATCAAATAATTGATAATATAATGAATTATTTTCACCTTCTGAAATATCTATATTATCCATTTAATATCTGTCTTTAATTAATAATTAAACAATCAAATTTGTATAAATATTATTTATTTAAATAAACATATATAATTATAAATTATGCATATAGAACTATTAAATTATAAATATAGTAGTTTATATAATTATCATAATAAACTTATAGTATATATTTTATTAAATAAAATAATATTAGAATCTTTTTTAATATTATACAAAGGTTATATAAGTAAAGATGCCTTTTTTATTTTTCGAAAAATACAAGAATATATAAGATATCATAAAGATATTTTTTTAACACTACAGCGTGGAGTTTACAAATGTAAAAACTGTTTAATTAATAACACAATAATGTGTAATAAAATTCATATCAATAATTATTTACAGTGTGAATATTGTCTTGTCTATGATCATTATAGTAATAATAATATCAGTATAGTTAATGATACTAAATTGAATAATTTAATAACGATATTAAAATACGAAAATTTTAAATATTCTGAATTCTATACTCAAGATACAGAGCAATATTTAAATATATTTTTAAATTAACAATACTTATTAAAGCTATCGTTAAAATAAATGTATATATATATTAATTATAATTATGATAAGTATATCATTTATTGATATATTACCAGATGATATATTATTATTAATAATAATTTTTTTTTTAGATAAAACAACTAATATAAATGTATTAAATAAGTCATATTATTATGTTATAAAAAATAATAAATTGATTTTTGTAAATAAACTTTACTTTTCATGGAGAAGTAGACCTGATTATTATAAAAAAATAATTATAAGTAAAAAGAAAAATATAATAACAGGATTTTTAAATTCTAACACTGAAAATAATCTTTTTTTATATGCAAAAAAAACATTTATAAACTGGAAAATATACGACACATACGATAACCCTATATGTAAAATACAATGTAAAACTAATTTATTAAGAAAAATCAATATTTATAGTATAAAAAGACTTGATAATAGTATATGGTTTCAAATTAAAATATTAAATTATGATAATAAACCTAGAGTATCTATTATCTATAATATTAATAGTAGATTGTATGAAAATACGATGAGTAATGAAAATGACTTGATCATTACAAATACTACCCCCGACATAGTTACTGAAACTGTAAATAATTGTAATAAAATGCATTATACCTTAAAATACACCTATAATAAAATATGCATATCTTCTGTTAAAAATACAATATTTAAATATAACAATGTAAATATTTTAGAATTTGGTAAAATAAGTAAAAACAAATTTTTATTAAGTTATAAATCACCTTTCCATGCTATTTTAGCTTTTAGTATTGCTATTGTAGAGATTATAGGGTAATTTATAGCATTTTATTAAAAGCTATTTTCTTAAAAACATATGTATTAAATTTATGGGTATCGGTTTTAAACATATTGGCTGCATCTTCATTTAATGGATCATCTGCATTAGGATACGTTAAAAGTTGAGGTATAAATGTATCTAATATATGAGATAAAGTATAAATAGGCGTCCACTTTGTATTCAATACATCTAAACATATGCTTCCAGAATTTAAATCTATATTTGGATGATATATTTTATCTATAAAACCAACGGATGGGGATTTGAATGGATATTCGTTTGGAAAACGAATATGTATTCTCCATTGGCCTAATTTATAAGGTGTATCTTCGGGACCATTTATAATACACTGAATTGAACTATTATTTACAACTTTAATGTTGAAAATTGTAGATAAATTATCATGTTTTATATCCCTCATGGCTCTTTTATTTATTAATTCTTCCATATAAACTATTATAATCAATTTATTTTTAAATAGTTAAAGTATTTATTTTAACTATTTATAAATTGATAAGTTTAGAAGAAACATCCATTCATCTTCAAATGATTCATTCATATTCACGATGTGAATTAGGTAGAAGATGTGCCCATAAAATGAAAGATAATAAAGTATTTGTTAAATTTACTTTATTATTTAGATATGAAAAGGGTTAATAGTTTAGATAATTTATTTCGATTATTTAATAATTTATTTTGCTGTATATCTAATAAATCAGTATTATTTTCTAATTGATTATTTTGTTGTATAATCATATCATTTGTATAAACAGACAAATGATATATATTATCTAATTTATTACAAATAGTATCTAATTCATTATTAGAGTCTTTATTATATACATTCTTAAGATTGAAGTTAGATTCATTATTATTTAAATAATATAAATCAGTATCTTTTTCGATATTATTATTTAAAATATTGGATGGTTTATTTATTTTAGAATGTACTTTTGAAAAAGTCGCTGAGATATTATTTAAATGCCATTTTGAAATATCTAATTGATTACCTACCTTATTAATTCTATTTATAAATCCATTCATTATATCTGTTTGTGAATTTATAGCATTAGTAGATTCATTACATTTATTACCTAATATATCTAATTCATTATTTATTTTTTTAAATAAATCTTTTTCCATAATGCTTATATAGTAATGACATATTTTAAAAAAAAATCCCTTATTATTTATTATAAAAATAAGAAATTTTTAATTTAATCAATATTGATATTTTCGTAACTAATATTTTTATCATAGTATTTTAATTTTCCATTTTTATAAAAATCACTAACTAATAAATTAGTTAAATTCCAAAAAAACGTTTGATTCTTTATAATGTCTATATCATAAGTATCTGTAATTACATCATTAAAAAATAATTCATATTCGTTAGTATAATTGTGTATTTTATAATAATTATCATTTATAATTATATATTTTTCTGATTTATTAAATGATTTGCCCGCTTCAAAAATACAATTAACATTATTAATATCCATATCTATATAAAAATAAGTATCTATACTATTATTTCCACCATAATTATTATATTGTTTTCTAATATTTTTATTAATTTTAATATTATTAGTTTTTAATAAATCATTATTAATTTTATTAATTATAGATAAATAGTGAGTAGGAAACATATCAATAAAAAAACCTACTTGGTCAAAATATCCTAACCTAGATTCAACATCATCTTTATATAAAAAATGAATTTCTAATTTATATATTTCTGTAGATGTTTTATTTATTATATCAATAACATCTTGTTTATAAATAAAATGATCACATAAAATAACTTTTTGTGATAATAAATTCTTAATTTTATTAAATTCAATATAATTTTTACACAGAGGTTTTTCTAAAATTAATTTATAATTTGTATTAATAGTATTAAAAAATTTTAAAATATCTAAATAACAAATCGGAGGCGTTGATACATATATTATAGTAGTATTTGATATTAAATTTGTTAATAGTTTTTTATAATTATCTTGAGTATAATCTCCCTTAATAAATTTTATTTTTTTAGAAATGTTATCGGTATTATTTAATTTAATATTAGTAAAAAAATAATTTAAAAATTCTGATGTATCCCAATTTTCCCAACCATAGCAATAAATGGTATCAAATATATTTATATTATTTAAATTATCGAATACTCGAATTTTACAAATATTACTAGTACTTCCTAATATTATTAGATTTTTCATACTACTTATATTATTTATAATTTATTTAACAATTTAAACAAAATATTAATTAAATACCTACAAAATTAAGCACTGCACATTAAACATTCTTCCTTTTCAGGATCAATACTAAAACTTTGTGCTTGTACAATGGATCTTCTTCTTAAATAATAAATTCCAGTTTTTAAACCTTTTTCATATGAATACATATGCATAGATGACAAAGTATTGATGTCTGGATTTTTAACCCATAAATTTAAACTTTGAGATTGACATACGTATGCCCCTCTGTCAGCAGCTTGGTCAATTAATGTTCTCATAGAAAGTTCCCATGATATTTTATATACTTCTTTAATACAAGATGGTATGTTTAACTGTTGAACGGATCCATTATTTAATATAATTTTATCTTTTAAATCGTCGTTCCATAAACCTATTTTTAATAAATCATTTTGTAAATACTTATTTATAATTAAAAATTGACCAGCTAAAGTACTTCTAGAATATATATTAGACGTAAATGGTTCTATACATTCATTATTTCCAAGTATTTGGCTAGTTGACGCGGTTGGCATTGGAGCAATTAATAATGAATTTCGCATACCATGTAATTTTATATCACTTCTTAATTCGTCCCAGTTAAGATTTATATTATTACTAATATCATATATTGGTTCTACATTCCATAAATCAAATTGAAATTTACCTTCTTGAATAGGTGAATTGATAAATGACGAATAAGATCCATGATAATCAGTCATTTGTAATTCATATTTGTTAGGCTTTAAAATATGATATAATTTTGATATACGTGTATTTGAATGTTGATATTTATTATTATCATATAATTCTGGTATATCGGATGATTTTAATAATTTTTTTAACTCAATCATATCGTAATTTCTTTCTTTAGCTATCTTCATACTTGCTTTACATGCAGAATAATATATACACGCAAATATGTTTTTGTTTAATTGTTTAGCTAAATCACTATCGAAAGAACATTTAAATAATGCATATACATCCGCTAAACCTTGTACGCCTATACCTAGTGGACGATGTTTCATATTAGAAAGCTTTGTTTCGATTACAGGGTAAAAATTAATATCTATTATTTTATTAAGATTATTTGTTAATACCGAGGTAATTTCCATTAATTTTTTATAATTAAAAGTAGGTAAAAAATATTTATATAATTCACTGAATCCGCCAACATATTCATTATTTATAAATATTTGTGGAACAGTATTAATATCTTTAGTATTTTTATCCCTGTTTAATTTAATAAAAAAATCTCGTCGTTTTACGTCATCATCTAAATTAATTTCTTGAAAAGGTAAATTATAACTATCAAGTAATTTCTTAGCATATTTACAATATTTACATTCTGATTTAGAATAAATTTTTATTTTTTCTACTTTATTAAAATTAAAATTTTCAATAAATGCAGGTAAACTTATGGATGCAAGTGTACAACATGCATATTCATTTGAATCAGAATACTCAATTATTTCTGTACATAAATTAGAACTTTTAATTGTACCTATATTTTTTTGATTAGATTTTAAATTACAATGATCTTTATAACAAATATAAGGTGTACCAGTTTCCATTTGAGAACATAATATTTCTCTCCATATAGTTTGAGCACGAACTTTCTTTATTACTTTAGTACTATCTTTTTCATATTCTATATATAATTTATTAAATTCTTCGCCATAAAAATTAGTTAAATTTTTACACGAATCAGGACAAAATAAAGACCATTCCTCGTCATTTTTAACACGGTCCATAAATAAATTACACACCCATACTCCATAAAATAAATCACGAGCACGAGCATTTTCATCTCCATGATTTTTTTTACATTCTAAAAAAGATAATATATCTGCATGCCAAACTTCTAAATACATTGCAAAAGAACCATTTCTTTTACCCGATTGATTAATGTGTCGCGCACATTCGTTAAACACTTTTAACATAGGTACTATTCCATTTGAAATTCCATTAGTACTTCTGATTACTGAGTTACATGATCTTATATCATGTATATGACATCCTATACCTCCTGCCCATTTTGATATTTCTGCACAATCAGATAATGCTTTATACATACCTTTTACACTATCATCTATTCCTAATAAAAAACAACTAAGTAATTGTGGTCTAGGCGTTCCTGAATGAAATAAAGTAGGTGTTGCGTGAGTAAAATATTTATTAGACATTAAATCATAAGTATCTAATGCATATTTTAACGAAGACCCCTTATGTATACCTAAAGCAACTCTCATTATCATATCTTGTATTCTTTCAATAACAACGTTATTTACTCTGGTTAAATATGCCTTTTCCAATGTTTTAAAAGCAAAATAATCAAAATTATAATCTCTTGAATAATCTATTTTAGCATTAATTTTACTTTTATTTTTCATAATATAGTTATATAACTCCGAATCTATTAGAGAACAATTATTACCATTTTGATCCGTGTTATTTTTTAATATAGTCATTGTTTCTGAAAATGAAGGGGATGTTTGTTTATGGTTATTAGATAATACTATTCTAGATGCTAATGTATTATATTCGATATGTTGTACCGATTTTTGAACACATTGCTGGGAAGCTAATTCATCTAATTCATATGTATGAACATTATCGTATATTCTACTAACAACTTTTTGCGATATTTCAAGAAAATTAACATGTTTTAATTTCGGAGACATATCTGATAGAGTCCGTAATCTATTAGTAACTTTATCAAAAGAAACTAATTCTTTACTACCATCCCTTTTTATAACATTTAATGATGTTGATTCAGTCATTATATATTATAACAAGAAAGTCTTAATTAATTATAATAATTATAATTAATTAAAATAAACATGGTATGCAGCATACATGGGGTTTTTCGAAATTACTCATATTCGTTTCATATAATGCTAAATTTAAAGATTCATTATATTTTTCAAGGGTTAAACAATTAAATCGCTTTTTTAATTTATCATACGGTGTTGAAATTACATCTACCATACAATACTCTTTTATTAAACCTTGAATAGCTGTAATCTTTAAGGGATGCTTATATACACATTCGTTAGTATATAGAATACATATATAATTATTATCTTCTATATTTGAAATAAGACATTCATGTCTTAATTCAGTAGGATCCATATATGTATATAGAAAGGTATGTATAGTATCATTATATTGATAAATATATGCACCATAATCAATATTAATACTCATTATAGTTTTTAATAATATTTTTAGCTTTATCTTTAAAGTATGATACATTACTATTAATATCTATTATTCTATTAATTGGCCGTACTGTTTTATTATCAATTACATTTTTAAAATTTAAATTATTTAATGATAGTATTAATTTTTTTAAAATACATTGTGATATATTTGTCCAATTTTTAGGATACATGACGGTATTATTAGTGAGTATCAATCTAAGATTTGTAATACCTACTAAATTAATTAATTCTGAATAATTACCTATAATAAATCTATCAATACTAAATTTGTTACTTATATATGTAAAGTTTGTTGAAAAAGATTGGATGTGAAATTTATCAAATAAATATGTATGTTTCACATATTTTTTTTGAAATAGTGATAATATTATATTTATGTTATCTATAAATTGTCCAAATATAATACCGTATTCATTTAAGTCTAATATAATATCTATAGTATATGGAAATATTTCAAATGAATTACTAGAATATTTTATAACAAAATTGTCGTTACATTCATATGTTTTTTTAATATAGGTAAAATTATTTTTAGATAAATTCCAAGTATTTATATTTATATATATTGCTTTATCCGATTGTTCATACGCTATATTTTTAAATATAAATTTTCCTTTGTTAGGCTCTATTGAAATAGATATATTTTTAATATAAAATATTAATTGAGTCTTTATGATAAAAAAATTATCAATTATGTTATTTAAGATACTATTATCTATATTACTATTTAAATTAACATGTTCAGATGTATTTAATGTTACTGCATTTTTATAATTAGGTTTAAATAACTTATTAAATTTTTTTTTTAAAATGATCATACTTTTATTAATTTTAAAACCAGTTGACTTATATAATTTTAATCTTATACTATACACTTTAGGTATTTTAGATTTCAAATTAAAAGTAATATCATTAATCCATAATATATTTTGTCGATAAACTTTACAAATAATGTTACGTATACTTATTATATCTTGTTTAAGTGTTATATTATCTAACTGTATCTTAATATAATTTTGTAATTCTAAATTAATTATAATACGAGATATATTAAATTCAATTGACTGGCTATTATCATTTTTTTCAAATGCATTAATTATATTTAATATATTGTCTAATAAATTACCAACTACATATTTTTCAGTAATATTAATTTTAATCGATGAAATACTACATTTTAATATAAAATTATTTAAATCATATTTACACTCTATATTTATAATTTTAAACAAATTCGTATTATCGTAAACACAATCGAATTGTTTAATATTTATTATTAAGGTATTATTAATAGTAGTATAATTTATATTTTTAATAAGTATACTAAAATTATCAATATTTAGATATAAATTAAATAGTAGTATTCGTATTTTTGTAATAATTAATTTTATTAAAGTTTTAATATAATTAAAAGTACTAATTGAATTACAATTATTCCATAACTTAAATTTGTTATCTTTAAATAAATCATCTTTATGTATCGATAAATGTAAATTATTTATAATAATTAATGGATTAATGATCTCTGTAAATAACAAAATATTATTGGTACTTTTTAGATTATTATAAAAAAAATTACTACATATACTGAATCGAATATACTTTTTAGAAATTTTTTTAAAAATGATAGTATTAATTCGATTAATTAAATAAAGTATATTAATTAAACAATTATACATATAATAAATATACAAAATATATCTTTATTTAATTTGTCTAATCATATTAAATGATAAATAATGTATGGGTCAAATATAATAAAAGTGAATATAAATTAATCAATAAAGAATTAATAAACTCAAATGACGAATTTGAATTATATAGTAGTCATGATAATGAATATATAACGGATCTTTCTAATTTACAGATTGTAAATGTTCCGTCTATTATGAATGTATTATTATTGAGATATAATTTAGACAATGTATATACATATAACGGAGAAGTATTAATATCTATAAATCCGTTTAAAAAAATAGATAATTATTATAATTTAGATAGAAAATATAGTGATCAACCTCATATATTTTCTTTAGCTGAAAAATCTTACAATGCAGTTAAATTTAAAAATCAATCAATTATAGTATCAGGAGAGTCGGGATCTGGTAAAACTGAAAATACCAAATATATCTTAAAATATTTATCACATTATAATTCAATAAATACTACTTTAGCAGATAATATTATTAATAGTAATTATGTATTAGAAATGTTAGGTAATTCTAAAACAACTAAAAATAATAATTCAAGTCGATTTGGTAAATATATATCATTGTATATTAAAGATAATAAAATTAATGGTTGTAAAATAGTTAATTATATTCTTGAAAAATCTAGAGTTACTTCATATATTAAAAATGAAAAATCATATCATATATTTTATACTATAGATCACCCACTTTTAAAAAAATATAACTTTAAAAATAATTATGAGTTAATATCGTCAACTAATAATGAATCAATAGAAAATTTCAAATCGCCTGAATTATTTATACAATCGCTGAAACAATTTAGTTTTATGGATTACGAAATTGACTGTATTTTTTATAAAATAAAAATAATTTTGGAATTGTTAGATATTAAGTCCATAGACAACATTAAGAAAGTGATTATTTCATTGACTAACGAGTTTAAGAAAATAAATATAGATATTAATAGTATTATAGAACTTTTTACTATTAAAAAAATAACAATTCAAAACGAATGTATTACAAGTAAAATAAATATAGATGATAGCAAAATTATTATCAAATCATATTGTGAAGATTTATATTATGATTTATTTAATAAAATAATTGATAAAATCAATAATCATTTTAATATTAGTTTTAAAATTAGCAAAAATGATTCCACATTGTCTATATTAGATATTTTTGGATTTGAAATATTTGAAAATAACGGATTTGAACAGTTATGTATTAATTATACAAATGAAATATTACAAAATATTTATAATAATAATATTTTAGAAAACGAACAATGTTTGTATAATAAAGAAAATGTCCCATGGAACTATATTGATTATAACAAAAATAATATGATTATTAATTTAATTGATTCAAATAAATCTATATTTTCATATATTAATGAATATACCATATTAGGGAATAAATCAGATACCACACTTTATAATATACTTGATGTAAATCTATCTAAACATCCTAATTTTAATATAGATAATAAAATTAGAACATATAATAAATTTACAATAACACATTATGCGGGTGATGTAACATATACAGTAAAAGAATATATAAAAAAAAATAGCATTAAAAGTAAGGGTCGTTGCATAAAGACTAATTTACATTTGTTTAAAAATCAACTAAATTTATTATGTTCTGAATTAAATAACAATAAATGTAGATTTATTCGATGTATAAAACCAAACGATACATTATCATCCAATTCTTTTAATTATATTAAAGTACATGAACAGTTATTATTTAGCGGTATTATAGAAGGTATCAATTTATTAATTAAAGGATATCCAATTAAAATTGATATATCATCATTAGATAAGGAATTTGTATATCTTACATATAAAAAAATTGCTATATCGGAATTATTAAAAAAATATATATTAAACAAAGAATATTCTTATGGTAAAACTAAATTATTTTTAAAAAATGAAGTATACAGAAGTTTACTTAATAAAAATAGGAATATTAAAATAGAAATAGTAACTTATCTAAATAAAAATATACGATGTTGGTTAAATTATAAAAAATATATTAATTTAATAAAAAATATAATTTGCATTCAAAGTTATGTTCGTACAAAAAATCAATTAAAAAAATATATTGAATTAATAAAAAAACGTTCTGCTAATATTATTATAAACCAATGTATACTATATATTTATAAATTAAGGCGTATCAAAAAATTAAAAAACATTAAATGCATACAATCTATATTCAGAAAATATTTAGCTATAAAGCTATATTTTACAAATAAAATAAAGTACAAAGCAACACATGTAATTCAATCATTTATACTTAATATAGTTTATAAAAAACGTATTCAAAATAAAAAAAATATCAAGAAATTAAATAATCAATTAGAGTCAAGTATCCATAATCTTAAACATATACTAAAAGAAAGTAACAATAGATCTATAGATATTAAAAATACTTACGAGAAACAAATAAACGATAAAAACTCGGAAATAAGTCAACTTAAATTTAATAATCTACATTTAAACGAATCTAAAAAAAATATTAAAAAAGACATAAATAATCTTAAACATAAATTAGAAGAAACTAACAATAAAACTGTAGATATAGAAAATAGATATAAAACTGAATTAAAAGAAAAAAATATACAAATTAAAAAATTAACTACTATTCTTAACAACAACATAGAAAATTCAAAAACAGATGCCCGTGATTTGAGTAATGGAACGTATTTTAATAATAAAATTAATCATAAATATATGTATAGTGAAAATGATAATTCCAATAAAAGTATTATAGATAATATAGCAATAGATGAAATGAATCATAAAATGGAGAAAATGTATATTGAACTTAGAAACAAAGAAGAGGAATTAAAAAATAAAAATAAATATATAAAATCAATTCTAGAAAATAAAAAGAGTATATGGGATTTTTTTAAAAATATATTATAAAGATACTATGAATTTAACAGTAATAATTATGTGCGGTGGATCGGGTACTCGATTATGGCCATTATCCAGAAAAAATTTACCTAAGCAATTTATAAAATTAAACGACGAATTTAATTTATTTCAATTAACAATCAACCGAATGATGTTATTTAATCCTAAAAAAATAATTATCATTTCAAATAAGAGTTTTGATTTTTTAATAAAAAAAAATATGGAAGAATTAAATATAAAAGACTATCTTTTAATAAATGAACCTTTTCGAAAAGATACCGCTGCTGCAATAGGTTTATGTTTACATTTATGTTCTGATACAGATAACTTATTAATTGCTTCATCTGATCATATATGGGATGATAATAAATTCAAAACATGTGTAACCGAATCTTATAAATATATAAACAATCACTTTATATTTTTTGGGATAAAACCAACCACACCAGAAACAGGGTTCGGATATTTAAAAATTACAGAAAATAATGATTTATTAAAATTTGTAGAAAAGCCCGATATTGATACCGCGAAAGAATATTTAAATAATGGTTTATATTTATGGAACTCTGGTAATTTTTTAGTTAATACTAAATTATTAAAATCAGAATACGTTAAAAATGCACCTGAAATATATGAACAAACTGGATTAGTGATAAAAAATTCTATAATAAATAATAATATTATAGATATAAACAAAGAAAGTTTTCAAAAAATCGAACCAATATCTATCGATTATGCTATTATGGAAAAATATAAAGATGGAAAATGCGTCATATATGACGGTATATGGAACGATATAGGAAGTTTTAAGACTCTTTATGATATTAGTAACAAAGATATTAATTCCAATACTCTTTATCCTAATTCTGAATTATTAGACTGTAAAAATTGTTATATTAATTCGGATAATAACAAGTTAATAACTGGAATCAACTTACAAAATTTATGTATTATAGATAATAGAGATTGTTTACTAATTTCAAATATGGACGATTGTCAAAAAATAAAAACACTAGTAAAAAATATTGAAAATGATACAAATAAAAAGCCGATATTAGACTTTCATTCCAAGGTATTTAGACCCTGGGGTTGGTATATAAATATTGATGGTAATGATAACAGTCATTATAAAATAAAAAAAATCGGTGTTTATCCCGGGAAAAGGTTATCGTTACAAAGTCACAATCAAAGAAGTGAACATTGGGTTATTATATCAGGAAATGTTAAAGTACAAGTTGGTAAGGATTTTCATATACTACATAAAAATCAACATGTATATATACCAATAGGGGTATTGCATAGAATAGAAAATATAGGAAATGATATTGCAGAATTTATTGAAACTCAAGTAGGTGAATATTTAGGAGAAGATGACATTGTGAGATATCAAGATGATTTTGGAAGATGTTAATAAATTTATATGTTATTTTATTATATGGATGATAAAAATAAAAAATTTAACTTTAAAATTAAGATTAGTATAATTATAATAATAACATTAAGTATATTATTAATTCTTTACAATATGGATCATATAACTAATTATATTAATAGTTATATTAATAGTAGTATTAATCAGAATACCAATCAATTAGGTGGTGGTAATTCTATAACTAATAATTATTTAATACCTAATATAAAAGTATCTCATTCATCCGTTTTATGTAAACCCGTGAATATGAAAATAAAAAAAAACATATTTAATGAATTTATATAATATTATTAAACTATTAATAATATTAAATTACAATTTAACTGTTTTTTACAAGAGACATTATTTCTTTATTTGGATATACATAATCTAAATTAGGTTGATCTTCTTCTCCTTCTTTAATAATAGTATATTTACCGGTTTTAGTATGTAAGTCATATATATTAAAATTATTACTCAATTCAAATTTATCCGTTCGGGTTGCAAAATTTATACTAATACTACCCTCTGAACCACTGATAATACGATGAAATATACCCGCTGGCCATACGACCATTGCAGGTCCATTATAATATAATTTTTCATTTTTATAGATTTTATCAGGTGTAATAATAAATGACGCCTTTTCTTTAGAAAGAGAATTATATATATCCACATATCTAGTACCTTGTAAAACCATGAGATTATCATCTTGACCAGGATGCATATACCAAGGTCTTTGGACAGACACTTTATCTGTTTGTATAGGACCGGGTGATATACTATTTGGCGCATGAATGACCCGATCTATACCATCTATTTTAGGAATATCAGACGGAACCATTTCGTCAAAACTAACTCCCGGAGTACGACGTAGCATACGAAGTGGTATAATTCTATATAAAATATTCATAAATATATTTTTATATAATCAAATCTTTATATAAAAAATTCAATTACTTTTATTTATAAATTAAATATATTGGATATATATTTATATATTTCCTCTATATTAAAAGTGGGAGCTGAATAAGTACTTTTTAAATTTTTACCTTTATGATGATTAGAATGTGTTTGAGGCGATACTAAAAATTTATTCCATGGAACGTTATTAAATTCTTCAGTATGTATTACTAAATTCATGAATGATACAATTATAATTGATAAATTAAATGAATAAACGTCGGGTTTAAAAATATATGCTCCTATTACAAAGGGAAACATATATGCTAGTGTAAATTCCAGAGGTGATACTGCATTAGATATACTAGGTATTAATGTAGTATTAAATTGATGATGGAAATTATGATATTTTCGGAACAAATCGGATCTATGCATTAATCTATGGAAACAATAATAACCAATCGAATGAGTAATAACTAAGTAAGTAACGCTTATAAAATTAATAGTATATTCATTACTAAATAAATCATAATTGTTTAAAATAAAATAATAACTTGGTCCTATTAATAATAAATTAGTATATACTTTTCTCATTCCATCGTAATATAAATTTCGCGTATTGTTTTTTAAAGTTTCTAATGATTTCTTAGAAACTGTATTGTCCATTACAATACTAGTTGTTAAGGTTGCAACACCTAATTCAAAACCAGTATTTATAGAAGTAATTGGTTTACGGATTATTAACGATGAAACCGGAAAACACATCAACGACAGGATTATGCACTTAAATTTCATTAATATAATTTATATATATATATTTATATATTTTAGAAGTTATCAAGATAAAAAATAAACTATCATATTTTGAAAAACTGGTATTTTTTTTATTAATTTATATATTAACAATAAAAATGTGCTTATTAATAGTTTTATACAAATTTAATTTTTTTTATAATATTTTGCATGGTTAATTTTTCATCTTTAAATCTTGATCTATAAATTATAAGTAAATTTTTATATACAGATTGAGTAGCATAAACATCACTCATAGCTCGATGAGCCTGTCTGTTTTCAATACCAAATAAGTTACAAAGATTTGCTAAACTATGAGACCATTCATTCGGCATAACTAGTTGTGCAATTCGCATTGAATCTATAGAATTATAGTTTGGAAATTTTAAATTATATTTTTGAAACTGGGCTTTAATGAACGGAATATCAAAACTATATGAATTATGTCCAATTAAATATGTAGGTATATCGTATTTTTTTAAATATACTAAAAATTTTTCCAGAGCAACTTCTATATCTACTCCAAATTCTTGTAATAATTCATCTGTAATACTAGTTATTTCAACTATCTTTTTAGGTAATGATTTCTTACTTTTAATTAAAACAGAAAATTCATTACCAAAATTATCAATAGCAGCTATTTCAATTATATCACTGTAAAATATATTAAAACCGGTTGTTTCTAAATCAAACCATATATGTCTGGTATTTTTGTCCACAATGCTTCTTAATAGCATATTCTTAAAATAATAAGATATATTTAATTATATCAAATTTATATTGATTATAATTAAATATAATTAAATATAATTATATAAAGGCTACATCTTTATATTCTATAAAGAATGTTATATTTAATGGAATGGAAAATAAAAGATGGATGTATGGAAAAAGCAGTTAAAAGATTTATAGAAACGGGTGCACCAGTACCTGAAAATTGTAATTTAATTGGTAGATATCATGCGCCTGGTTCAGTAAAGGGCTGGCTTATTTTAGAGACCAATGATATAGCAACCGTATATCAACATGCATCCGAATGGGCTGAATTATTAGCATGGAATACTACGCCGGTTTTAAATGATGAACAAGCTGGTTTAATATCATCAAAAGTATGGACCAAATAATTCGAAGTATGAATAAAATTATAATTTACAAGGTGCAAAACTGTTACGATGTTCTTTAGTAATACCGTATTTCTTAATGGCCTCCATATGTTCTTTAGTTCCGTAACACATATTAGTTTTCCAACCGTATTTGTGATAGTCAGGATTATTTTTAAGTAATTCTTCTACATGTTCGTCATGATACACTTTTGCTAGTATAGAAGCGGCTGCTATATTTCTATATGTATTATCACCTCCTTTAATTAATTTATGTGGAATTGTTCTATTATTATCTATATAATCTTTAAAATAGCAACCATCTACTAATATCATGTCGGGTACAATTTTTAATTGTTTAATAGCACGATGCATTGAATTAATAGTTGCTTGTAGTATATTAACTTTATCAATTTCATCGGGCTCAGAGTAACCTATCGAATAATCTAATGCTATATTTTCAATATATGTTCTTAATTCTGATCGTTTTTTTTTTGATAATTTTTTAGAATCCTTAATTTGTAAATATATGTCGTCAGGAAATTTATCTGGTAATATTACTGCACTTGAATATACTCTACCACTTAAACACCCACGTCCTGCTTCATCTATTCCTACTTCTATTATAGAATTATAGTTATTTTTGTTATTTTTAATATATTCTATATGGGCTGCTTTAGACAATATCCAGGCGGCTTCTATATTTCTGTATATATTTTCTTTATTTATTAGTTGATGAGATATAATTATATTATTTATATCTTTATACATCTTAAAATGGTTTCCAAATACTACTATATTTTCAGGAACAACTTTTAAATTTTTCAAAGAATTATGCATAGAAATAATACTTTTATCTATTTCAATATCATTTATAGAACCATTTAATAT
>MDSY01032586.1_pt1 | contig 21733 bp, 9 predicted proteins | sample 811131 | NCBI WGS metagenome assembly MDSY01 (sample SAMN05326643, study PRJNA326480) | marine metagenome | isolation source: seawater | place: Atlantic Ocean: South West | collected 2010 | reverse complement strand
CATGGCACAAGTATACCTTTACCAGTGCTAACGCACTACCGACAGGAGCAACAATCGACTCAATAGATTGGAAGCAATATGTTAGGTATGGATATACATACGGTTCCTCTTCAATAACTGCAACAGTAATGGAGAAGTGTGGAACTGCATCCAGATACTCATGGACAGTTGCATCAGCTACTTGTTCGAGCCAAGCTCTTACAACCCTAACAACAGGATATGGTAGCACAGCGGCACTTCAGATGATTAGCTCAATGGGCAACTCAGCATCAGCGGGAACCTACTCAACAGGAACCGGCTGGAAGACTGCAAACCTATGTAGCAGCAGCGGAACAGCATGTTCCTCGTCAACAGGTAGCCACAACTACGTTGTAAGCGCAATAAACAATGGCGGAACTATTGGTATGAGTGCAAAGTACCCAGTAGGCAGCACAATCTACTACTATTCCTACAACACAGGAACTACGATGAGCTACATACAGGTTACATACTCTGGAGGATCTGATACAACACCTCCTACTGATGGATTCGTACCTTACACCGGAATCACCTCCTACAAGGAAGGCGAGAGAACATTCTTCACCAACCTACAGGACAACGGTGGTATAGATACTACATCTTCGGGTGCACCTCACTTGCACTACTCCATAAACAATGGATCCTACACAGCTGTCAAGGCTACAAGCATTGGCACATGTGGCAGCGGAGCGACAGATTGTTCATTCCGTGCTTCTACAGGTAGCATATCAACTGGAGATTATGTCAAGTATTTCTGGGCATACAGGGACCTAGCCTCAACTCCCAACTTGGGGACAAGCCCATCTGGCGGATCTGGAACACCGAGCACAGCATCTGCTCCAGCAAGCCCATACTGGTTCTTTGTTGATGACGCAGCAAACGCTGGCGATGACAAGAAGATGACAGTATCTTTAACAGATACACGTGCTTACACATCTACAAGCGCGTCACCAAACTTCGATCGCCAAATGACTTACTACGAAGATTCAGAAGAATATGTCTTCGAATTTGATACATCAGCATGTGGAACTGGAAGCAGTTCCTGTTTCTACACAAGTAGCTACTACTTCTACTCCCAGTGGAAGGTAAAGTGGACTTCTACTGTCCCATCCGGATACAACGGAATGGGCGGTACTGTTGTAGATACAACTAACCTTCACTCTGCTGACGCAGGAGGTTACTTGACAATGTCTGCTGATGATGGACCAGGAATGAACCTAATATTCCTATATGATTCCACTAAGAAACAGTGGGCAATGGTAGGATTGGGAACTGATACTGGAATCGAAGAGCCTTTGACATCCGGAACTTCACCAAATGTCAGATCTACATATGGATACACCAAGGCATACCTTGTTGACATCCCTGGAGATATAACTGGATCATTCGGTGAGTTTGAATGGAATGCTACTTACAGCACTTCTAAGTCAAATTGGATGTGTGTTGGTAGCAACGGTTGGTTCTACTTCTTTAGATCTACAAGTTCCAACCCAACTTGCACATCATCTTACTATTACATCTACAGTCCAAGCTACAGGTGGTCAGGATTCTCCTTAGGTGGAGGATATTACAGCCCGATTGCAAGCACTGGCGGTGTATTATACAAGGTAGCGAAAGTTGCTCCAGAGCCAGACACCACTGCACCTCTTGTTGATCACTCTGCAATGCGTGATTCTCACTCAAGAGACCGAACCTTCACGTTCGGAATAACAGATGGTGGAGAACCTCCAACCGGAATAAACACAAGCACAACCGTTGGTGTTGGACCGACTTTGTATTACCGTGTCACGGATGCAGACGGAACCGTCAACAACTGGCAAAGCACCCTTCTCTCTCCATCTGGACAGAGAACAACTTGTGCAACAGTCAAGTGTGACTGGAGCGCTGATCTGGAAGACCTAGAGCGTGGCTCATCTGTTGAATATTACATAACAGTCAAGGATACCAGCACAGCTGCATCTGGAACAAACACAAACACAACATCGACCAATTCATTTGAAGTTGGCGATCCAAACAAGATGTTTGTTGTCGAATGGCATGACATGGGATACACATCCACATATCAGTGTACTTACCAAGTCATAATGTATGATGTCACAAATGAGATTGAATTCCATTACGACTCTGGTTGTCAAGCCACATATGATTACGCTACTGTTGGTTATCAAGACCAAACAAGAACCAAGGGAGCAACTGTTAGAACATCCGCAGGTTACCTAAATGGCGCTAACCCACACTCTGCTAATTACAGAATTAGCACTGACAGCAGTGGACACGCATGGGAAACCTTCGACATGGGATTAACTGAGTTGCCTACCTATGACACTGCAATATCTGGTGCCAGCAATGGTCAACCATATGGATACTATTGTGTTTCTAACTATTATTGGAACCAATACAAATCCGGATGCAGTGCTAACATAGACCTACCTGATGACTTTGTTTTCGAATACTTTGGAAAGGAATACAATGGTTCTGATTCAAAGAACCGTGTTCACATCGGTAGAATGGGTAACATGTATCTAAAGGACGATGGTTCAACAGCTCTAGAGCGATCCATCACATCATGGTACAGCAACATGCCAAACTTGCCATACAGCAGCAGCTCATACAGCAAGCCAGGTAACATTGCTCCATGGTGGGGATACTACTCTAGTTACTACTGCTATGACACAACTAACATTGATTGTTCAGTTAGAACAAGAGTAATTCCGTTTGAAGGTAAGGGAACTGACATAAGTGCAGATATTACCCAGCCAACAACATGGTCTAAGATTGACTCTCCAATCAGAGTCAATCCAAGCTCTGCCAGCGGATACCTATCCATAGGTGCTGATTTGACAATCGAAGCAGGAACTGTTGTTCAGGTAGCTCCTGGTAAAGGATTGTCATTCGATGGAACATGCAGTGAATTTACTGCTGAAGGAAATGCAACAGACCCTGTTGTATTCGAAGGACAGCAACAAGCAACCTGGAAGGGACTTGCGTTCACAGCAGCGTGCAGTTCAGGAACTGACGACAGACACGAGATGTCATATGTTGATTTCAAGAACACCAGCGACGCCGCAATAGCTGCTGGAAGCCGCCACGGTAACTCACCATCAAGCAATGCTAACGTTGGTAACTTTACCATGGATCACGTGACCTTTACCAATGTAGGAACAGCCTTCAAGCACGGTTCTGGTCAAGGAACAATCCTAACAATGAGCGACTTTGAGATAAACGATGCAAGTGATGCTTGTTTCGATCTAGCTGAAGATTCAGTAGTCACTCTAAGAGACGGTGAAATGAACGATTGTAACTCCAACGGAAACAGTTGGGGTGGAGCGGTCATCAACTACCCTGGTTCAACTGCTGGCGCATTAGTCATGGAGAATATCGATATCGATGATTCTATGGTTAACCTAGTAGACGTTGATTTCGCTACAGTGTGGATGAGCAACGTTACAGCAACAACAACCTCTACGCAGGTTGGTACTGTTCTAGGAGCAGCAGGTGCAGGAACAGGCTCGTCAACATACGTATTCAACATGAATGCTGATGGCTATGCTGATGCAACAATCAACTCTCTAGACTCAGTCGAGTTAAGAGATGTCGACTGGGGAAGTGCTGATGTTAGCATCGTGCCTGGTGGTAGTTCATCTACTGCTGCTGGACCTTCCGGCGACAACGCAGTAATCAGCAACTTTGAATCTGATGATCTGACAATGACAAGAATTGCACCAACAATGGATGACATTACTATTGGTCAGTTGTCTATCCTAGGAAACTCTCCAAGCAACATTGGAATCCTCGGATCTAACTGGGATACAGATGGAATATCAGTCTCAGGATGTGGATACAAGGTAATAATAGACACTGTAACAACAGATTACGTTGCAGGGTCTTGTTCTAACTCTGCAGCACCTAACACAATAATGCTGTCAGACGTTACTGCAACCTACACTGGAACTATGAATGCGCTATATGCAAGAAACTCTGGCATAACAATCGGAGAAGGAAGCGTCACAATGCCATCATCATACGACAAGATGGCTAAGGCTTCCACAAACGGAAGAATCATCTTGATTGATGTCAACCAAATTGACTCATCAGGAACTTCTTCGGATTGTGAGAGCGCTTCAGATTGTGATGTATCTTCCAGTTCCTCTGGTGCTATCTACTTCGGTGGATTAGCAACAGTCAAGGTGTTCAAGCTACTTCCAAGTGGTAAGGACTACAAGGAAGGGCACACAGTTCAAGCGACCGCAGTTGATGCGGGATCACCAATGTTCATGGTAGGAACTCACAAAACCGATGCAAACGGTGAAGCGAGTGTATGGGTCTTAACAGCAAACGATGCTGGAGACACATACTCTGACCACAACCTAGTAGCGTTTGGACCATCAGGTCAGAATGAAACTATGGTTACCGATTCTTGGTATCCAGGTAGCTTTGAGGTTGGAGACACTATCGAGTTGAGACTTGAACCAGCTCCAGTCACATTGAACGGAACCAACATGGATTGTGCTTACCTACTAACAAACCCTGACGCTATACTAGGTTATGACGGATCAATCGCATCTGGAGGAACCAACACATACACATGGGAAGGAAAGGTTACAATGACTGGAGACCTAAACGTTGACGATTGTAATATTGTCATGCGAAGTGTGTTCAGAGTTGCATCAGATGCTACTAACAGCCCGAAACTAACAATTTCTGATGGTGGTTCTTTGACTTTCGAGTCAACAGCAACCGACACTGGAACATTGAAGGCTTCGTCCAGCACATATCCACTACTCTTGGATATCGATGGCGGTAACCTTGCAGTAGACGGTGGTGTAATTATGGACGTTCTAGGTGGAATCAATCTAGACTCTGGTGTCATGACAGTATCTAACTCTGCTACGATTTACGGAAACTCCGGAGCTGCAGCTGATGAAGCAACACTGCATGTCAACGGTGGTGTCCTAGATTGGGACGATTCAACCATCATGAACTCCGGTCAAACCGGTATCGGTCTAATGGTTGAACAATCCGCAACAGCAGATGTTGACAACATTGTTGTCAAGAATGCAGCAGTCGGAATGCACATGGTAAACTCAGCGCCAACTGTTGATGGATTCACACTTACAGACAATGATGTCGGTATCGATGTTGAGGGAAGTATGAGCCTACCAACAATATACCGAAGCCCAAGATTGTCTGGTGAGAGCACAGGATGGACAACCTACGCAATCGATCTTACCACATACATGGGAGATTCCGACTACTTGCAAGTAGGATGGAATGCAGTCTATGCAGGTGGTAACGCTCACCCAAGATACAATTATGCTACTTCGAAGTATTACATGATAACAGACAACTTGAATGTTGAATTGACAGACACCGATGGAAACTCTTGGAACGTAACCAATTCAGCAATGACTGGTTACTACCAGTATCCGGCATCTTACAACTGTAATACATATGGATACAGCTATGGCCCAGCAGGCTGGGGTTACACATATCGTGAACCAGCAGGTTTCGACTGGGTTGCAACTGACAACACTCCAAGTGGCAACTATCCAATACAATACTGGAGTCAATACAGCCCAAGTTGGATGTATTCCGGTGTTTACACCCCTCCACAGGGATTAACTGGATACTACAACGTTTGTGTCGCATACGCATACAGTTACTACACAAGTCCTGGTGACGATGCAAGGCTAACATTCCCTATTGTGGATGTTTCAGACCCAAGCATCGCTAGTGCGAAACTGTATGTTGACGTTCTACACAACCGTGCAGACAACTATCAAGACAGACTAGAAATCGTAGCTAGAGCTGGAGACGACCCTAGCGACCTAGGTTCTTTCGCTCGTGAATCGGGAGTTCCTACAATCAGCAGCGGAACAATTACCGGTGCTGACAATGGTATTGAGGTCGGAGGCAACTTCGCAGCAGTTGAACTAGATGACATTACAGTCACAAGCCCGGTTACCTCCGGTCTTGAAATAACTGGATCAGCAGCAGCAACAGTAACTGATTTGACAGTAACAGGCGGAACATACGGTGTTCTGGCAGGTGCTGGTGCATCTGGAACAGTTGACCTATCAAACGTCGATATTTCTGGAACATCAAGTTCTGGTGTATACTACATCAAGAATATGAATGGTGAACTATCTGGAACAATCGCTAGCTCTGCGGGTTCAGCTATCAAGTTCGGTTCTGCAACAACCAACGATATTAGTTACAGTAACATGAACCTAGCAACCAATGCAATAGGTATCGAAACTGCTGGAAGTGGAACAATAGATGTCATTGACAGCACATTCGGCAACAGCCAAGATGTTTTGATTACCGGATCTGCGAGCGTTAACTTCGTAGAGGGAACCGTTGATACAGCATCTGTTTCCGTAACTGGAAACGGATTGTTCAGCAGAATGCGAACAGTTGACATTAACGTCGTCGCAGACACTAACGCTGTCTCTGGTGCTAACGTCATTTTGAAGAATGCACAAGGGGAGATGACTGGATCATCCGTCACTGACTCATCTGGAGATGCTCTTGACATGAGATTCGTAACCACAAAGATTGATTCTGCTGGCACTACAACAATGAGCCTTGCAGGATACGAAGCGGTTACTGTGTCAAAGGTTGGAACTTACAGTTACTCTAACCCAAGCACAAACTCGGGTGACTTCAGGTATTCATTCGACAACCTAAGTCTGAGTGACTCACCAGGTAACACCCACAACATGGATCTTACCGATTCAGTTGACGCTCGTATCTGTTACAGCTTCACTTCTAGTTCGTATAACAATCTAGATCGCTGTGCAGGTTACCTGTCAACAAGTGGATCAAGAACATACAACTCAGGTCTAGTTGAGTATGGTTACTATGGTGCAACACCACAGAGTTTCCAGAACAAGGTTGTCATGGTTGACACAGGTATCTGGTATATTGACGGAGACACAGACAACACCTTTGACGGAAGCACATTCTTAGTCACAGGTGCAAGAAACTCCGATGATGCAATGCAGCTCTGGTCAACTTCACCGTATGGTGCAAGAATGAAAGCTCACAACACAGAGTGGGTTTCTCTAGCAGTTGACGACGGTGATGCCCAAGGTATCAAGATTGGATACAACGGATGGAACGATGTTGTTCCAGATATCCAGAATTCTACAATCTCTGGATTGGCAACAATCGTTACTACATTCGGACCGAAGTATACTTGGAGATCATCCCCATGGGAAGCTGACTTCTTCAACATTCAGAACAACACCCTGACTGCATTCCACAACCCTGGAGATATCAGTAGCCAAGCGTTACAGTATCACTGTTTGAATGCTGGCGGTAACAACACAACAATCATGAACAACGTGATCAAAAATTGTGGTGTTGGATTGTCTCTCAGAAGAACTGGATTTACTTATTATCACGCCCAGTCATTCTGGGGTGCAGATGATGCCATAATTGAGAACAATGAGTTCGTTGATGTTGGACACGTAGCTATTTGGTTCACGCTAAACAGTTACACAGAAGGTGCTGAGATTAGGAACAATGAGTTCACAGGTTCATCGATGCCTACATACGCAGTCTATGCTCAAGATAGAACAGCAACTGACATGTTGGTAGAATCAAATACCATTGAGAATGCTCAAAGAGCAGTCTATCTAAGAGGCGCGCTTGATTGGGACATTCGTGAAAACACAATAACTGGTGATGGAGATTCTTCCAACGCTGGTATCTATGTCCTCAACGGATATGGTGAAATTGATGGAAACACCTTGGTCGACGCTGATGGAGGAATTCTAGTTGATGGAATCCAATTCGGTTACAATGCTAATGTAACTAACAACGATATCTCTCAATCCACTGGCAGGAACGCTCCTGCTGCAGTTGGAATTTGGGCTGAAGATTGTGGTTCATCAGTAATCAACACTGGTGGAAACACAATCAGCACAATGGAGAACTCGATTGTTACCGATGGATGTGACCTAGTTGACGAAGGATCTACGCTAACCGCTCGTGGTGGCGCAGGTGGAGCAGTTTACACAGTTAGAATGCTATCTGATGTATTCTCGCCATCTAGCCTGACAATTTCCACAGGCGACACAGTTCGCTGGAGATCTGTTGAATACTGGAACAATACCAACTCCGGACACAACGTTCAATCCAATGATACTGATGCTGGAGGAAGCCCACTGTGGTCTTCAGGTTCTGCACAATCGATTATGAACATTGGTTCAACATACCTGAAAACCTTCAACACAGCAGGAACATACGAGTATCACTGTGGAATACACACATGGATGTATGGTTCCATAACAGTAAGCAATTCGACAAGTTCAGGATTCGCTTCTGTTGGTGTAAACGTCGTTGGAACAACTGATGAAATCACACTAGACGGAACATCTGTTTCAGGATACGGAACTGCAATCGAGCAGTTTGGCGGTTCTATGACCCTTATGGGTGACGCACTACTGTCAGGCGGCGAATATGCAGCCTATGCAGAAGACACAGATGTTGTAGTAGATGGTGCATCACTTATTGCAGATACAACAGGATCTGCAATGTATGTAACCGGAACATCGAGCTTCGATGCTACTGACATGGACACATCTGGACAGTATGGTCTAAACATAGACGCTGTTGACTTCCGCTGGAATGGCGGCGACTCTGACGCAACGACATCTCTGCTAGCAGATGGTGGCGCTGAAGGATCAGTCGAGAATGTCACATGGGCAGACTCTACTACACAGATACACGCTGGTTCCTACACCACAGTGACATCAGTTGGTAACACAGTTGATGCTTCGAAGTTGGTTATAGACGCAACTGCTGTTGTCCACGAAGGTAACTTGTTGGACCTAGACGTAACCCACAAGGGTGGTTCTGCAACTGACATCGGATTGTTGATTCAATCAACAGACGGTGCTCAAGCAGCATATGTCTCACCAGCTTACAGAGCACCATTCATGACCGCTGACGGCGATCTAGACGAGTGGTATGGTAACGTAAAGAACCCATCTGACGATGCAATGCCAGGTGTAATGTCAAGTGATGACGCAGGAGAAGACTTCCTAGCTACATGGGACGCTAACAACCTATACCTAGCACTGACTGGTGTTGACATGGGATCTGCTGACTTGCAGATTTACATCGATTCCAGCACAGGTGGAGACACCACTGGTGACAGTTGGTATGTCTCTCACTCTCTGCCATTCGCAGCAGACTATGTCTTCTGGGCAGAGGATGGAAGCAGCTCACAGAACTCTGGTTTGAAGGTGAACGGATTCACTGGATGGTCTGATGTGACAAACTCCTGTTCGGGATTGTCATCATACATTGGCCACTCTAGCGATACTGACACTGAAATTGCAATTCCATGGAATTGTATCGGTGAGCCAAGCAGCACAGTTAGAATGATTGTAATCGTTCAGGATGAATCGACAGGAGCTATTCAGTCGGTCCACCCAGATCAGACAGTTGCAACTGGTTCAGTAGGACAAACTTTCACTGACGAGCTAACTCTGCTTATGGGACACGGCGACCTAGCTGAAGGCGATGACTTGCGAAACCACCTGCTAATCTATCGAAGTTATGTTGGATCCAACACTCCAAGCGATGCAAAGACCTACGACATATCAGTCAAGGTTGATGCACCGTGTGCTGAGGATTGGGGAACAATAACTTCAGTCGATATGAGCACAAACGTCGCTGAGTCAATTGACATCAAGCGTGCTTGCCCAGTTATTCAGAACTTGGTAGACATCACAGTCAACGAAGACAGTGGTGCTTACACTTTGACACTGACTGACAAGGCAGATGATGTCCAAGATGAGGAGAACACCTTGACATGGACTGTCGCTGATGACACAGACCCGTCATTGAGCCCAACAATGCTACTGGACAGCGGTCTATCTAGCCAGACAATGACCATTACACCAGATAACGATCAATTCGGTTCGTATGTGTTCCACTTCGGTGTTGAAGACAGCCACGGATTGACAGACAGTGCTACAATAACATTCAATGTTCTGAATGTTAACGATGCACCGATTATCTGTAACACAGAGCGCACAGACTGTATGCCAGTCTTTGCAGATGATGGTGATGGAAACTTGAACGTCCTGGATGAAGGATTCGGAAGTGTCAGCAAGGTCCTAGGATCTGCCGCTAACGCAACCGGTTCCTATGTAATCGACATGGCAAGCAACGACATGGCTAACGAGCAACCTCAGGTTTACACATGGGGTGCATCAATCAAGTCAGAGGATGTATCAGTAGAACCATACTGGGTCCAGAAGAAGTATAACAGCGTTGCAGCAATGTTCGCTGAAGCTGGAGATGCAGTTACTGCACTTGGTGGATTCCAAGACATTGCAATGACTGGAGACCCATCAAGCATATCGCCTAACGGAACATATGTTCTACCAACTCTGAACGATGTTGGTCTGCTAACATACCTGCTTGCACAGAACGGCTGTGGATCTGTCTGGTATCAAGAATACATGGACTCAAGCGGTAACAAGGTTACAGCAGTTCGCTCTGATGACGGATGTGACAGCACAATCGATGCTAACGCAAAGGTTTACCAGAGTCTGAACTACACATTATTCTGGCAAGAAGCATTCGGAATTGATGTTACATCATTCGACACAACATGGGACGAAATATTCCCTAACGGATATACAACAACCGGTGGATATGATCCATGTCCAGCGTTTACTGTAACCGTTGTGAACAATGAGTTGACAATCACTGAGAATGCAGCCAATGAGCTTGGTGGCGAGTGTACTATCGTCCTAACTCTGAAAGATGATGGTGGATACTGTCAAAACACATACCTAGGAAGAACTGCGGATGTTAGAGCAGCTTGTGTTGGATACACATGGCTAATCAACTACCCATACCAGGTCGCTCCAGGTGTGACAGTTGCTGTTACTGGATGTTACAACCTCTACACAAACAGATTGATACCTGAATTCCTAGCGGATGGAACACCAACTGGATACACAGAGGATGTATGTCTAGGCTATGAGTGGCTAGATGAGAACGTCGATGCACAAAACTTCGAAGTTAACTTCTCAGTCACTCCAGTGAACGACGCTCCTGAGGTCCTTGAGTGGGATCGCCAGGCAGGTGTTGTAATATCTGATGGCAACGGAGATGTTCCGAACTTCCCATGGAAGATTACTCTGACAGAAGATGACCAGAATGTTGACAACTTGACCTACGATCTGTCTGCTATGAAGCACGACAATGACCATGAGGACAATGACCTTGTCTGGACAATTGTCAAGACTGACACATGTAACTATGAGGATTACTTCGCTGCTACCATCAATGGTGACGATATATCATTCGACCTAATCAAGGACGCAACAACAAATGCTCCTGAGTGGGAAGTTGATTATCTGAACAACGGTGGTATCCATCAGAAGAACCCGCTATCCGGTGAATTCTGTCCGATAACCTTGGAACTACATGACACTGCAACAGCGCCAAGTTACATACCGAACTACGATATGCCAACTGCTAACTATCAGCAAGGTGAAGACAGTGTTACACTGTATGTCCGTGTTGACAACGTCGCAGAGAATGTGCCAGACTACTACCTAGACTCTGAGCTTGGCTTCAACTACAATGAAGTCACCAACATCATGCCGAAGACATTTGTTCCAACAACTGTAACAATTGGACACGGTGGCGATGAAGGTCCATACAACTACGACCACATGCTAGAGGTTACTTTCCACAGTAACGGATACAACAGCGATGACCCAACAGGTGACGAATACGTCACTCTAGGAACACAATATGTTGTCCCACCTGCTTACGGAGAGACACTCGAAGTTACTGACTTCGTATACATAACCTCCACAAGCAACAAGATTTGGGTCGAGGTTGATGTATTGACATGTGTTGACGAGGCTTGTGACATGACCGCAACTCCAGAAGATCGCTTCTTCGGATATGCGTTCCCACACGCACACGCATGTATCGACAGTAACGGAGAGCAAGGAGAAGCATGGAGTTGTCCTGGTGAGTCTGGTTCATCCAGTGTTGATGAAGATGGTAACCCATCAGCAATCACACTAGAGAACAAGCGAAGACCAATGCTAGAAGACCAAGATTGGTGTAACAACTTGATGAGCACCGATGACAACGGAACAGACTGTGCACAACCACGCACATTCGGTAAGACTACCGAAGCGTCTGGACAAAACCTACCAACTGTTGTTAGATTGATTGGAACAGCTGACGTCCCATCGTTCGCACCAACAATCATAGCAATAAGTGCAGCAGGACTGTTCGTCAGCGCTTTGGTTCTACAAAGCCGCAGAGAGGAAGAAGAGCAATCTCTAGAAGAGATGACTCTTGACTCTGATGAGCAAGCGGTGAGCCCAGTAATTGCAACTATCCTAATGGTTGCGATCACTGTGGTTCTGTCCGGTGTAATTTACGTCTGGGCATCGAGTCTAGCTGACACATCTGCAAAGGGTGTGCCAAGGATGACTTTCGATGTTGATTCGTCCGCTATTACCGATGGTAGTGAAGCGTTCCACCGAATCACGGTAACTGGAAGCCAAGTTGAACTAGCGACACAGGCAATTGTAGTAACTATGGAATACTCTGATGTTAATGGAGACACTATTAGCAACAAGTATAACTTAGCAGATACGACAGTATATGGATTCTATCCAGGTAACTCTGACAGTCTAGTGACATTCACTGACGCTGTTGGAAGCGAGGGTGGGGCTGTGAAGTCAAGCTTTGATACTGGAGATACAATCTATATCAGTGCAGTTGACGAAGACGGAAATGTTCTCAGCAACATATACGTGTCAATAAGCTACGTGCCACCTTCTGGCTCTGGATCTGTTCTAAGAACCTGGTCCAGCCTGTGATACGGTAGAAAGTAGAGATTAACTCCCCGACCTAGGGGAGTTAATCTCTCTAACTGGTTAAGAAAATACCCGTCTTAAGACGGGGGACGCCCCACAAAGGAGAGTGGCTCCAAGAGGAATACTTGGAGCCACTCACCTCTGTACAACCTTCTTTCCTTATTCTAATAACTCCAATATAGTTAGTCATGTCCCATTGAATTTGGGGATAACATGGAGATGCCGCTTTGCGTTGCTTTCGACTGTGACGGTGTTTTAGCAGATTCTATTTCTTCATGGAAAACAATCCATGACCACTTTGGTACTGATTCCAAAGATATGTTACAGCAATTCATGGCTGGTAAAATGACGGATGCCGAATTTATGGCCGCTGATATTGCGCTTTGGAAGGAAGTCTCTCCCAAGATACACAGGGATGATATTTTCAGAGCCTTCTCGGGTTGTAAACTAATGAAAGGTGCAAAAGAAATAGTAGCCGACCTGAAAGCTGCCGGAGTGCATGTAGCAATAGTCTCTGCTGGTGTTGATATTTATGTTCAGTCCATTGCGGCGATGGTCAAGGCTGATGATTGGATTGCTAATGGATTTGAGTTCGATGATGATGGTTGGCTATTGGACGAGGGAGTAGTCAGAGTACCTTCGATGGAGAAATATACATCAATTCACAAATTGTTAGGAATATTGGAATGCCCGCCTGAAAGGCTGGTGTGCGTTGGCGATTCTAGTATGGATTTGTCCATGTATGTTGATGGTTCAACATTTATCGGATTCAACCCACAAAGAGATAGCGCAAAGAAGGCATTCGCTGATGCTGGAATACCAGTTGTTAACTCAAATGATCTAGCTGACTTACGCCCGTATCTAGGTCTGTAAATCGCTAGTCAAATCAGAGATGATGTTCGATATTTTGGTGGTGGGCCCGGTGGGAATCGAACCCACGATCGCCTCGGTGTAAGCGAGGTGTCATAACCGCTAGACCACGGGCCCAACCAGACGCACTTGTCACCTCTTTTTGAATGACACCCCTCTAACTTCAAGAAGTATGGGCTATCACAGCGGTATAATGGATGAGGAAATACAAGCCCTGGCAGCTCGTCTTGTGCGCAGACTGAAAGGAGTAAATGCAGTCATAACAGTCGCTGAGTCTTGTACGGGCGGGTTACTGACTAGTACTTTGACAGATATCTCAGGAGCGAGCGACTGGTTTGGTCAAAGTTGGGTTTGCTATTCGTATGAATCCAAAATTAAAGAGTTGAACGTTCAACAGGATTTACTAGAGTCAAAAGGGGCAGTAAACGCTACTGTTGCCATACAGATGGCAGAGGGTGCAAGAGAAAGGTCTGGTGCTGACTTGGCAATTTCCATCACCGGAATTGCAGGCCCAGTTGCTCCAAATTCAAAGAAACCTGTTGGATTAGTATATGTCGGAATTGCATCAGCTCACTGGGCAAACGCTGAGTCTGTTCAGATGGGTGGAACTAGATTGGAGAATAAGATTTCATTCGTTCACTTTGCTTTGAAAACTGCAATCGATTGCTGGGATAAAGCGAAAGTAAGGCAAGAAGATGCAATCGCTCAAAGAGAAAAAGCAGCGGCTGAGGCTGCTGTTCAAATGGCTAAATCTGAAGCGGAGAAGGCTAAACGTGCAGCTGAGGCAACAGCAGGCGCTCCTTGGCAGGATGAATCTTGGCAAGATCCTGGAGAATCTATTGGTGATGATGAGGATGTTGAGTGGAAGAAAGATTGATTTTGAATATTGATTCGATTTTCCGAACACCTCAAGAACATCCGATTATGTTGGCCTGTATATGGCGGCGAGTAGAGCCCAGATAATGCAGCAGTTGCGTGCTGCTGGGATCCCTCTTGCACCAAAATCATTAGTTGATTTTCTACTCACCCATGAAAACCCACAATCTCATATTGATATGATTCGTAAAGAGGGAAAGAATGTTTTTACTCAGAAAGTTCCTGCTCTTACAAGTAGTCCAGGTAGAGTAATCGCACCAATCGTGGAACCGAAAACAGAAGATATCTCCATGCGCAACAATATGCCGGATTGGAGAAGAGAAGACTTCCCAATGGATGCAGTAGATGCAATTGTAAATGTTGAAGTTCATTATGACATAACTGGTAATAGCATTACAGAAGGGAAAATGGGTGACATAAATGATGCTTTTAATGACCGATTGGAAAGATTGCGGAAATTGATTATAGCAAACTCTCGACTTCCTCGTAGACCTTTAGAGATTGCTCGATTACAGGCAGAAAGAAGTCGTTTCCAGGGTAGAGAAAATGTGGCGGTAGCAATAGGTCTAGTGAACGATCCCAGACACACCAAGAATGGACACCTTATGTTCTCATTAGAGGATTCAAGCGGAGAAATGAATTGTTTGTTGATGAATCGAAAAGGAGAGGACAGGATAATCGAGCATTCAAGGATAGTCGAGTCAGGCTTAATGCCTGATGATGTAGTTGGAGTCTCAGGTAGTTTCTCACAAGATGGTGGTATGTTCTATATCGATGACTTACATTTCCCGATGCATGATAGGCACGAAAAGAAGTTCGCTGAACAAGCTGTATCGGTTGCCTTCCTTTCAGACGTACACCTAGGAAGCAAAACCTTCCTAGAAGCTCAGTGGCACAAAATGGTACGTTGGTTTAACACAGACCCACTTGCTCGAACAATCAAATATCTTGTTTTATCAGGGGACTGTGTGGATGGGGTTGGAATATATCCTGGACAAGATAAGGAACTCTTGATCAAAGATTTTTACAAGCAATATTCTAGTTTTGCCGAATTAGTTGAACTTCTGCCAGACTGGGTTGAATGTATTATGCTACCTGGAAACCATGATGCTGTTCGCCCAGCGGAACCCCAGCCCACCTTAGAGCCAGAGATACAACAGGATTACAACTCAACTATGTTTGTTGGAAATCCTTGTGATTTCAGTTTAGACGGTGTTAGAATACTCTCATATCATGGAAAGTCGATTGACGATTTCGTGGCCGGTTTACGAAATGTGACCTACAAAGATCCGGTTGAAGCGATGCGCCAGATGCTCAGGAGAAGACACTTAGCACCTCAATGGGGAGGAAAAACCCCACTTTCTCCAGAACCTGAGGATGGCTTAGTTATCAGAGAGGTTCCTGACATATTTGTAACAGGACACGTGCACGGACATGCTTGTGTTGACTTTAGAGGTACTACTCTAATCCAATCATCAACATGGCAGGACCAGACATCATACCAGAGAATGCTAGGTTTCCAACCTAAGCCATGTATGTTAACAGTAGTGAATTTAGGAACCCACAAAACAATCTCTATACCATTCGCTTGATTACCAAATATGGTCTTCAAGTTCACCAGAAGTTGCTACTTTTGTTATACCCGTAATTCCATTATCGCTATCCACCAACAGAAGATGAATCGCTCTGTTATGAACTCCAGAAATGAACTCTTTACCTCTGTGGTCTACCCCAATCAAAGTCCCGTCCAATTCTGCGAACATCCAAGCAGATGTTGCTTTGACAAGGTCATCACGCCTAATTAACAACCAACGCAGACCCTTCATCTCACTGCGTAAGTCGCCTTTGATATCATGGAACCATCTGGAATACATAATCACACCTTAAAACGTAATAATGCAACAGCACCACCAATTCCAGATAACTGTTCACCTGCATCATGATCGGTTGAGCATTGAACTAGGGTTGCTCCTATCTCAGATAAGCCTTTGATTATTGATTCCCATTCTTCTGACCTTACAAGATCTGCCGTTATTAGAAGTGTTTCAATAGCACCTTCCTCGAGTGATTTTTGTATCATATTTTTCCCGTAAGAAACCGCTCCATTGGTGGATATTCTCTTCCATGCTTCATCAATCATAGCAGTCTCCTTAACAACAGCGTGCTCGGATAGAATATCGCCTGCTAGTCCCTCAGATATCACCTCGTTAGCAGCACTTCTACCTCCCATGCTTGTCGGGATTATTTTCTTAATTCCTTCAATAAGTGGTGCTAGTTTTTCTCTGGCATGACCTGGTCCACAAATTACGATGGGCGTTCCTTCTTGAATGAATTCATTTGCCTCTCTTGATACTTTTTCAAAGAATGAATTCGAAGCACTTTCACTAATCTTCGAACCAGTATATTTCCCTCCACCGCGCAATGTCCACGTAGATACCTCTCTGATACCTCTACCAGTAATCTCAAACAAGATACACTCGTCATTTTCAACGACCATAATAACAACTCTAGCCTTTCCACTAGCTTCACAAGCAAGTCTAATCAGGTCTTTGTCAAAATCAGGAAATCCTTTTTCAGATGTCAGTTCAATTTCGTCACGAACCTCTATTACATGCGTATGGTGAGAGCCAAGGTCAAACTTTGCTTCTTCAATGGTTCCATGAACTCTTAGGTTATCAGAGAACGTGTGAAATTCATTAGAAAGGATTGACAGTTTGATCCACATTTTTTTTCTCTCAGCGGATTTTGCTCTACCACCTTCCTGGCCAGCTGTGGTTTGGTCTCTTCTTTCACCAAGCATTCCGATACTGCGACCTTTAGTACACAGTCTTGCAAGTGTCCACAGGTCATCTTGATAATCGATTCTAAGTTTGAAGAATCCAAAATCGCTTTTGATGACCTGCATTACACCTCACCCGAATACTCCGAGGAGGTTCCCATCTTCATCCATATCCATATCTGAGGCAGCAGGTCTCTTTGGCAGACCCGGCATAGTCATAATTTCTCCAAGCACGGCAACAACGAATCCAGCTCCTGAATTTAGTCTAAATTCACGAATAGGTATCTCAAAATTAGAAGGTGCTCCAAGTAGGTTAGGATCGTGGCTAAACGAGTATTGTGTCTTTGCCATACAAACAGGCAATTCTCCGTATCCCCATGATTTGAGCTGCTCTAACTGTCTGCCAGCTTTGGCGAGGATATTGATTCCGTCCGCACCATATATCCTTGTGGCAACACGCAACGCCTTTTCCTCAATCGGTGTATCGTTGTTGAATAGTGGTGTGAATGGCCTTCCTGCTGCAATGTGATCTTGGCAAGCTGATACTACTGCCTTAGCCAATTCCTTGCCACCCGCTCCTCCTTTAGCGTGGACTTCTGTTAGGCAGACGCTTGATGCACCTGAATTTCTCGCACACTTGGTTAATGCCTCTAGCTCAGCATCTGTATCACTTGCGAAGCGATTCACTGAAACCACTACTGGCATCCCAAACTGAAGCATATTCTTGATATGGCGATTTAGATTTGTTTCAGCTCCAGCTGTTACAGCACCAACATCCTCCTTCTCAATTTCTTTCTTTGAAGGTCTTCTAGAAGCTTTGTCTCCAAATGCACCTCCATGCAACTTCATTGAGCGAACCGTTACATTCATGACGACACAATCTGGGGATTTACCCGAATTTGCAGCTTTGATATGCATGAATTTTTCAGCGCCCATATCCGAGCCAAACCCTGCTTCTGTAACTACGTAGTCTGCTGCACCAAGTGCTAATTTGTCCGCTATGATTGAAGAATTTCCATGAGCTATATTCGCAAATGGTCCTCCATGTATGAAAGCAGGATTACCCTCTAATGTTTGAACTAGGTTGGGTAAAAATGCATCTCTTAGTAGCAAGGACATGGCACCTGCGGCTTCTATGTCATCTGCTTTCACCGGATTTCCAGACAAGCTTTGACCAACAACAATATCTCCTAGTCGTTTTCTCAGGTCCGCATAATCTGATGCAAGAACTAAGATTGCCATCACTTCGCTTGCAGCTGTAATATCGAACCTGTCTTCTCTAACAAGACCATTTGCAGGACCACCGAGTCCAACTGTGATGTTTCTGAGTGTTCTATCATTTAGGTCGATTACTCTAGGCCAAATTATTCTGGTGGGATCTATGTTTTTCTTATTCCCGTGCTTTAGATGATTATCTATCATCGATGAAAGAAGGTTGTGAGCACTTGTAACAGCATGTAAGTCACCAGTGAAGTGTAGGTTGATATCTTCCATTGGCAAGACTTGAGATAAACCTCCTCCAGCAGCACCTCCTTTAATTCCAAAAACTGGACCCATCGATGGTTCACGAATAACACATGTAGCTCGCTTTCCAATTTGATTTAGAGCCTGAGTTAGACCAATTGTTGTGACCGTTTTACCTTCACCAAACGGAGTGGGGTTTACACTGGTAACCAAAATTAGAGATCCTTGAGGTTTTGATAGCCTACCTTTGAGCGCATCCCACTTAATCTTAGCTTTACCGCTACCCATTGGCATGATTTCATTTTCACTGATTCCAAGTTTCCATGCTATTGCTGTAATGTCTTCCATTTCAGCTTCTCTGGCAATCTCTAGGTCACTCTGCATGCGGCCATCCTAGATTGGGGGGTTATAGAAATCACGGTCCCTATAGGGACCGATTAGATGGATTTCATTCCTCTTTCATACTTCCCAAGTAGTCTGGCAGGTCAACTCCCGCCATCTTAGCAACATCGTGCACAGGTGGTAGAGAGTGGATTAAGCTGGATACGAAGTTAGCAGTAGAGCCTTCTCCGTTTCCAGAGCCAGCGGAATCCCAAACTGTAATCTTGTCAATCTTCAGGTTAGAAATTGCTTCGACTTGTCTTGCAACTATCTGCTCGATCTTCTCAACCATTAGCAATGTTGCAGCAGCCTTAGCATCCCCACCTGCGCTGGCAACTAGGCTAGAATAACCGGCCGCCTTTGCTTCTAGAACAGCTTGGACACCTTCCGCTTCAGCACGATACTTTGCAAGCACAGCATCTGCTTCACCACTTGCGACACGACGTTGGCGCTCAGCTTCAGCTTCAGCAGCAATCTCGATCTGTGTCTTAGCGATTTCTTCACGGACAATTTCTTCAGCCTTCAGTCTCTCTTGTTCAAGCATATACTGAGCCTTCTGGACTTCCATTTCAGCCGTTCTTCGAGCAACTTCTGCTCTCTGCATTGCTTCGGCTTCTTTTTCTGCCAGGTTTGCGTTGTAGTCTGCAATATTGGCTTTGGAGGTGTTTTCTCCTCCAATTGCATCTGCTTCAAGAATAGCAACTTCTTTTCTTCTATCTGCATCAGCAGCCTTCTTTCCTTTCTCAGCGTTAGCTTCATTTTCAGCAACTTGAATGTCTCTGTCTGCGTATGCAGCAGCTTGTCCGATAGCACCATCTCTGTCAGCATCTGCAACGTCCTTCTTTGCTGCGTTTACTGCACCAGCAGCAGCCTTCTTTCCAATGCTCTCGATATATTCAGAGTCGTCTGTGATATCAGTGATGTTAACGTTGATTAGGTTAAGACCAATCTTGTTCAATTCATGCCCTACGTTATCTCTGATTTGCTCTAGGAACAAATCACGTTCTTTGTTGATCTGCTCGATAGTAAGAGAAGCAACTGTAAGCCTTAGCTGACCGAAGATAATCTCAGAAGCCATGGATTCAATTTCTGGTGGTTTGAGATGTAGAAGACGCTCGGCAGCGTTGTTCATTATTAGAGGGTCTGTGCTTATACCCACTGTGAAAGTGGATGGCACGTTAATTCTGATGTTTTGAATAGACAGTGCGTTTGTTAGAGGTATGTTGATTGTCATAGGGATCAAACTCAACTTCTTCCAGTCCTGTATCAGCGGCCAGACAAGGGTAGCACCACCATGGATACACTTCGATGCCTTTCCTCCACCTACTCGTCCATATACGACGAGGATTTCGTCAGATGCACACCGCTTGTATCTAGTGACAAGTAGTATTATTCCAAATGCAAAAATCAACCCAAAACCTGCAATTAGCAGAAATAGCGTTACTCCAGTATCCATATCATTCACCTTATTCTTCTGATGTTAGTTCATCACCCTCAATCAAAGGTTCCACAATCAAGGTGGACCCTATTACATCGACGACTTTTATCATCTCGCCGCTAGGAATTAACTTTCTTCTATCTTTGCCTCTAGCGATTAAGGTTCTCAAGGAGCCACCAACCGCAACTTGAACTTCACCTTCTTCGTTAGGCTTGATACGTGAGTAAACGTGACCTTTTGCACCTACTGCATCTGAATGTCTCATGGTTCCATCAGCTTGCAGGTTAGAAATTCCTTGCATCATATATCGCACCATGTAAAGCGAGCCACCTGCTGCAAATCCGCCTGAGAGAACTGCGAGTATCTCTTGTTCAGTTGCAGTTACAACGAATAATCCAGTCAGGCCGAACATCATGATAGCAGCAGCGATTCCTTGTAAACTAAACAATTCAAACGCAAGAGTACTGTCCATACTAACATCAGTATCGAACGCACTGTCAACAACACCTCCTAGGATGTCTCCCACTAGCATTAACACCATCATTAAGATGAAGAAAAGAGAGCCAAATACGGCACAGCAAATGAAAACAATTTCCATTACTGATGGGGCGGTAAAGCCCAGCAAATCAGCAAGCCAATCAAAAAGACCCATTGCGAACCCATACCTCCCTTATATTATTCCTTAATGACATTATTGTCGGCATTTTCTTTCTCCAGTCTTTGCTTTAGTTTAATTTTTTCAAAAACTGCAACCGAAGAAACAGACAATCCAGCGATAATTGCTGCAATAATTACGTTGAGACCTGCTGCGTAACCTAGCAAGAAAACCCACAACGGTAGAAATGCTAAGAGGAATCTTCTCATAAATGGCCAAAAGCCTGCGAACAGTTCATCTGAACCATCATCGAGCATCTAATCATCTCAGGGTTAAACGAATGATCCGACGACCATTGTTAATACCCACAATCCAATTCCAAGCCATATTCCTTTTCCTTGCTTGGAAATTTGGTCGACATGTACTTCTTT
>MDSY01006446.1_pt1 | contig 21735 bp, 20 predicted proteins | sample 811131 | NCBI WGS metagenome assembly MDSY01 (sample SAMN05326643, study PRJNA326480) | marine metagenome | isolation source: seawater | place: Atlantic Ocean: South West | collected 2010 | reverse complement strand
AGTTTCCCCGAGGACAATGCGCCAACAAGAAAGCCAAGAACAGGTCTGTTGAACAAATATCTCTACGGAAATTATTGTTTGGAAGATTCCTTCGTCATAGGAGACCGCGCTTCTGACATTGAGCTCGCCAAAAATTTAAATGCACAAGGGATTTTTATAGGCAATGAGAACATGCCCGACGCTGTTTTAAGCACTACCAATTGGCGTGAGATTTATCAATTCCTAAAATCAAATCCTAGGCGTGCAAAAAGGGTTCGGAAAACAAGCGAGACCGATATTTCTGTGGAAATAAATCTTGATGGAAACGGCCCATCAATAATCTCAACGGGTCTTGGCTTCTTCGACCATATGCTGACACAAATCTCTAAACATGGATCGATGGAGCTTTCCATTGAAGTAAAGGGAGATCTTGAGATTGACGAGCACCACACAATAGAGGATGTTGCCATCACCCTCGGAGAAACCTTTGCCCAAGCCCTCGGCGCTAAGAAAGGAATACAGCGCTATGGGTTTTTATTACCAATGGATGACTGCTTGGCGCAAGTTGCCATTGATTTTGGGGGTCGACCGTGGTTGGTTTGGGACGCTGAATTTACTAGAGAAATGATTGGAGATGTACCAACTGAAATGTTCATGCACTTCTTTAAGTCCTTCAGTGATGGAGCAAAATGTAATTTAAATATAAAGGCAGAAGGGAGCAATGAGCACCACAAAATTGAATCGATTTTCAAATCGTTTGCAAAGGCCATAAAAATGGCCGTTGAGAAAACCAATAATTATTCAATCCCAAGCACAAAAGGAATACTATGATCGCAATTATTAAATATAACGCTGGCAATATCAAGTCCGTTGAAAATGCACTACAAAGACTCGGTTATCCTTGTGTGGTAACCGATGATGCCCAAACACTTAAGGAAGCAGATAAAGTTATTTTCCCCGGCGTTGGAGCTGCCAAACCCGCCATGAAATATTTGCGTGAACGCAAATTGGACCAAGTCATTTTAAACCTTACCCAGCCCGTACTAGGAATTTGTTTAGGACTTCAGCTCATGTGCTCAGAAAGTGAGGAGGGTGCCACAAAATGCTTAGGTATTTTTAAGAATAAAGTACGCCGATTTGAAGAAAAAGAGCTAGTACCGCACATGGGTTGGAACAGTATCACTCATTTGAAAGGCCCTCTGTTTGAAGATATCAAAAACAATAAGGACACCTATTTTGTGCACAGCTATTATGCCGAACTATCAGCGCAGACATCGGCCATCTGTTTATATGACATCCCATTCAGTGCCTCCTTACAGAAAGACAACTTTTACGCAACCCAATTCCACCCCGAAAAATCGGCGGGACTTGGTGAAAAAATATTAAAAAACTTTTTAGCATTATGAAAATCATTCCGGCAATAGACATCATAGAGGGCAGCTGTGTTCGACTCACAAAAGGAGATTACGCAACCAAAAAAATCTACAATAAAAACCCTTTAGAGGTCGCAAAAGAATTTGAGGCGAACGGTATAAAACACCTTCACCTCGTTGACCTTGATGGCGCCAAATCAAAGCGCATTGTGAATTATAAAATACTGGAGCAGATTGCAGTAAAAACAAAGCTCAAAATAGACTTTGGTGGTGGGCTGAAATCAAATAAGGATCTAAAAATCGCTTTTGAATCAGGCGCCAATCAAATCACTGGAGGCAGTATTGCGGTTCAGAAACCCGAGCTCTTTAACTCCTGGATTCAGGACTATGGAGGAGAACGAATTATTTTAGGCGCTGACTGTCTGAATCGAAAGGTTGCCACAAATGGCTGGCAGCAAACCTCAGAAATAGATGTGCTCAAGCTCATTCAAGAATATGAAAAACGTGGTATTCGTTCAACCATTTGTACGGATATTTCAAAAGATGGCATGCTATCTGGTCCGGCCTTTTCCCTCTATGAAAACTTAATATCGAATTCCAATACGAAACTTATTGCGAGCGGGGGGATTTCAAGTATACAAGACCTCAAGGACCTCAAAGCAATTGGCTGTGCAGGAGCAATTGTGGGCAAAGCAATCTATGAGGGAAAAGTAACACTTAAAGAACTGAAGAAATTATGTTAAAGAAAAGAATTATTCCCTGCTTAGACATTCAAGACGGCAGGACTGTAAAAGGCATAAACTTTATCGGTATAAAAGATGCAGGAGACCCAATTGAATTGGCGCAGAAATATGTTGAGGAAGGTGCAGATGAACTAGTTTTCCTTGACATTGCTGCCACGATTGAAAAAAGGGAAACACTACTTGCACTTGTAAAAAATATCGCTGAAAAAATAGACATCCCTTTTACCGTGGGCGGTGGGATTCGCTCAGTCGAAGATGCAGCGAAGGTCATTGCGGCAGGCGCAGATAAAGTGTCTATCAATACATCGGCTGTGAATCGACCAGAATTGATTTCAGAAATAGCAAATCGTTTCGGTAGCCAATGTGTCGTTCTCGCCATTGACACGAAATATATTAGTGGCGCTTGGAAGGTGTTTATTCAAGGCGGTCGAACACAAGTGCCACTAAATGCCATTGAATGGGCACAACGTGGAGTGGAGCTTGGTGCGGGAGAAATACTTCTGACCTCCATGAACAATGATGGCACAAAAAAAGGCTTTGCCTTAAGCATTGTAAAAGCACTTAGCGCTTCTGTGAATGTGCCAGTAATCGCATCTGGTGGCGCTGGGTCAATGAACGATTTTAAAGAACTATTCAGCAATACGAAAGCCACTGCAGGGTTAGCCGCAAGTATTTTTCACTACGGAGAAATCCCTATACCACAATTAAAAAATTATTTAAAAACCAATAACATTCCCATAAGATGCAAATAGATTTCAATAAAGGTGATGGTCTCGTACCCGTCGTCATTCAAAACACCACTACCCTTCAAATTTTAATGCTCGGGTATATGAACCAAGAAGCTTATAACAAGACCAAAACAGAGCGGCGTGTTACTTTTTTTAGTAGGAGTAAAAACAGGCTTTGGACGAAAGGAGAGTCTTCCAAAAATTACTTGGTCGTTGACGATATATTAATTGATTGCGATAAGGATACGGTTCTTATCAAAGCCACTCCTAATGGTCCAACATGTCACACAGGAAGTACATCCTGTTTCAAGGAAGAAACAGACAAGGGGTTTATCTATGAATTAGAAAGAACTATTAATCAAAGAATTGATGATGCAGATCCAGACTCTTATACCAATACCCTTTATAAACAAGGAATAAATAAGCTTGCCCAAAAAGTTGGAGAAGAAGCTGTGGAAGTAGTCATTGAAGCAAAAGACAACAACGAAGAATTGTTCAAAAACGAAGTCGCTGACCTTCTTTACCACACTTTAATTCTAATGAAGGCAAAAGGCGTTGGGCTCAATGACATTGAGAAGGTGCTTTCAAGTAGGAAATAGTTAAAGTCTTTGATTTTATTATCTTTAGAGAAAAACTATGGATTCACCCGTTGGAATATTAGGTATTACAATTCTCGTTGGATTAGGCATAATTAACTTTTTATACTCAAAGAGAGATAGAAGATTTACAAACGCATTCAGACCAGGCTCCTTGAGTATTAAGGGATGGATCATATCGATATTATGGACGGTGGGAATGGTTTTTTTATTAACCGTAATAGGAAACTAAGAACTTTTTAATTTACTTCAAATGGATAATTTATCAATGCTTGCTCAAATTGCCGTCGCAATATCGGTGGCTTTTGTATGGACCTTCAGATTTCACAATGTCATTACCGAATTTAAAACCTTTGGATTAAGCGACTTGACAAGAAGCCTAGTTGGGGTCTCTAAAATCGCCCTAGCGACATTATTAGTTACTGGAATTTGGTTCCCTGAGGTGGTTCTACCAGCCGCAATTCTAATGGGCCTCTTTATGGTCGCAGCACAAGGGTTTCATTTTAAAATTAAAAATACCCTGATCAAGCATGTTCCTTCATTAATTTTGTTGGTTTTATGTTCTTTCATTGCATTCGAAGCTATGAATTAACCCAGAATGGATTTATTAGGAATCTGTATCCTGTTCTCTAGCATTTCTTTCTTTTTCTACTCCATATACTACTTCGTTTCTCCACGAATGAAGGACGAGTTGAGGCGATTGGGTATGCCAAATTTAGGTCGGGTTATTGTCGTATGTCAATTTCTTGGAGCTACTGGTTTGCTCCTTGGATTTATCTACCAACCTTTATTGAATGTCTCTTCTTTAGGTCTCGCACTACTTATGTTTTGTGGCTTAGCAGTAAGGATAAGATCTAAAGACAGCCTTTGGGTGTCATTGCCCGCCTTATTCTATATGATCATCAACTCCTATATCTTTTATTACTCTCTGGGATAAAAAGTTCCTATTGTACCCGTTCTCTTCTCATAGCGTTGCATAAAGAAAACCTATGAAATGTTTTCTGACTTTGATGCTTAGTCTACAGCTATTTTACCCTTTATTCTCTTGTGGGAATGAATACGGATTCACCTTAGATGGCAAACGCATCCATACAAGGTACTTCTATTTATCGGCAAGAATGTTAAAATTTGATACTGAAAAAATACAAGAGAGACTCGATGCACTTGCACTACAAACTGAGTCCGGTAAGGCAACCTTCAAAACATGGTCTGATATATCGGTAAACCTAATGAAATTAGGTAAGGTAGACTCTGCTATACGCATTCTATTGCCTTTGGTAGAAAAGCACCCTGATGAATATAATTTATTGTCTAATTTGGGTACCTGCTATGAGCTGAATGGGAACCTCACAAAAGCACTAGAATACATTTCTAAAGGATATAAAATCAACCCAAGTTCTCATTTCGGTAGCGAATGGATACACGTCAAAATACTAGAAGCAAAAATCAAGGAAAAAAACACACCTGGATGGCTTGACCACAACAATATTTTTGAATTAGCTGAGCTCATCAAACAAGGAAATGACAACATCTCCCAAAGGAGAATTGAAAGAATCAATCGAAACTTTTTTTATCAACTACGCACACGAGCACCATTCACCCCTGCTCCCAATAAAGTGATGGCGAATCTTTTAGAAACAATCGCAGACTTCAATATGGAATACGGCACGTATGAAAATGCATTACTGGGATATATATATGCATTAGAGTTTGAGGGGTCCAATTGGCTTGACAGAAAAATCAAAGCGAAAATCAAATCCCTTAATAAAAAAAGAGATAATATGTCAACAAAGCCTGAGCTTCCTGATGCATTTATTAAAATGATGAAGCGAAGTGAAATTAATCCGGATATCGCACTCATGGGAATCGACGAATTCGCTCATAAGCTTGATGCTGTGGATCTTGAAGAGGCAAGGGTAATCGATTCTTTAGAAATCCTTAAAGACCAATTAACTATAAGCGCAAAAGAAAACAAAAAAAACCTGCAGGCGCGTCTGTCCAGAGAGGTCATCATTTCTAAAATCAAAAATGAAAAATATTTATTCCTGGGTATAGGTGTTTTATTTGGTACAGCATTGTCCTTTCTGCTGTTTCGCTTAAAAAGACAAAAAATGAAGCCAAACTAAAACACAATGCAAAAAAATAGCCGCCCATTTTCCTGGACGGCTATTCAATATTTTTTTGATTTACTTATTGACCGATGTTGTATACTTTTTCTGTAGTCCCATCAGAATAAACATAAATAAGCGGCGTGTTCACTTTAAAACTTGTCTCTCTTCCGAGGTGATCCAAAATTTTAACCAATTCTTTGTTCTCTACTGTCGACCCATTAAGACCAGCAGATTGTAACCATTGGTCTTGAAGAATATGATTCAATGCATTCATATCATGCCCACCATAAGCAAGCTGACTAGCTCCTGGATTTTCTGCATCCGGAAGAAACAATAAAAACCAAGGTAGCGTTGTTGCTGCGCTCTGCGTATACTTGCTGATATAGTTTTGAAGAACATCGTCAACATTAACAAAGGTTGGATAGCTTATACCATGATTAGACTCCCAAAGATCTGTATCATCACAGTCAGCAGTATTAAAATCTTGATCTTCATGAATAAAGCCAAAAACTTTTACATTTTCTGTCATTGTATTTTGCCAAAGAGCTTCTGTAGCTTCTGCACCTGCGGAGCTACCTGCACACCAAAGACTTGAGAAATTTATGACTACTGCTTTTCCTTTAGACAACTCAGTGTACATGCTGTATGAATTACCATCACAGGTATACTGTGTCCAATTTGGAACTTGTGCTGAAACCGTTAGCAAAAGACCTGTAAATAAACTAATTAACGCTACTTTCATAATTAAAATTTAAATATTTGAGAGCGCAAAAGTACTCAATCTTTTGGATTAACAAACAATTTGCAATGTGAATTTTATGTTACCTTATTTTATTTTGGTTGTGACGTACCAAAAGCACTTTGATGCCGTTAAATTGATGACTAACTTTAGACACACTTTATCAATCGCATGACACGACACTTTCTTCGAAAAAAAAAGTTCTGGATACGTCTTACAGTTCTCGTTTTTGCTGTCCCAATTCTGCTACTAACTATTGCTTTAGGTATCCTCTATTTAGAACAAGATGATTTAATTCAATCTGAAATCAATGCTTTAAATAAAGGACATAAGGGGAAAATAAGTATTGGAGAAACACACCTTGAGCCCTTTGCAAATTTCCCCTACATCTCTATCAAAGTAGACAATGTACGAATCCTAGAGTCTAAAGATAGCACAGCAGAAGTACTCCTTGATGTTAAGGACATTTACACTGGATTTAATGTTTGGGATATCCTGCAGGGTAATTATGATATTAAAAATATTTTGATAGAAGATGGTTTGCTAAATCTAATCTTCCACAAGGATGGAACCCTCAATATCCAAAATGCTTTACAAACCACCCAAGAATCAGAGGGCGGATCCCCCATGGATATTCATTTAAAAAATATACAGCTTCGAAATATTGACCTCCACAAACTAGATGAAGCAACAAACGTAGATGTTGAAACCTTTATTTACTACGCCAAAGGCGGATTTCAAACGGCCGGAGATATAATTAATGCGCACATTGATACTGAATTTGAACTTAATATCGTCGATAACGGAGACTCCACATATATCAAGCGAAAGCACTTTGAATTTCATACCGACCTCTCCTTAAATGACAAAACTGGACTACTGACCTTGAAACCTTCAGGGATCCGAATGGAGCATGGTGACTTTGACATCCAAGGTTCTATTGATTTTAAAAATGAGGCCACATTAGATCTAGCTGTAAAGGGCACAAAGCCTAATTTCGATATGCTTATCGCATTTGCGCCGGAAGACTTAATACCTGTACTTGAACGCTATAAAAATGCTGGAAATATTTACTTCAATGCTGTCGTAAAAGGACCAACACTTCATGGTATAATGCCCTTTATAGATGCCAATTTTGGCGCGAGTGAAGCCTTTCTTGAAAACACAGGAGAAGGCAAGCGCATCGATGATATGGGTTTCGAGGGCCACTTTACCAATGGAGAAGCGCGCAATCTGCAAACAACCGAATTCTCGCTAACAGGAATGACTGCAAAGCTTGAAACGGGAAGCTTTTTGGGGTCTATCTTTATAAAAAACTTTGAAAAACCTGAGGTAGATATGCGCCTCAATGCCGATTTCAATGTTGACTTTTTGACCAAATTCTTGAACCTAGAAGGTGTTGAAGCAGAAGGTACTGTGCAGCTCGAAATGCGCTTTCATGACATCATTGATTTAGACCAGCCCGAACTGGTATTAAACGACCTAAACCAGGCTTATTTTAGCGAGCTCAGCGTTCAGGGTTTAGCGCTTCGTTCTTCTGAACTTCCGGCGCCTATAGAGAAACTAGACTTCCATCTCATCATGAATGGAAAAAAGGCTGAACTCGACTTATTTGATATGAAATTTGGCAACTCTGATGTGTCTATTACTGGAGACCTTTCTGACCTACCAGCCATTGTGCATCACACAAATATCCCAGTGAGCGCGCATATTAATATTGCTTCCAAAACATTAGATATTGCCGAGATCACCAATTATTCAAAGAAAGACAGCACGGGAATTGATGAAAAAATAGAAGACTTGAAATTAGAGCTCTCTTTCAATTCTTCTGCTAGAGCATTTACAGAATCCGAACACCTGCCCGTTGGAGCGTTTTTTGTAGACAACTTTCATGCGCAGCTCAAACACTATCCACATGAATTGCATGACTTCCATGTTGATCTATTAATTGGAGAAAGGGATTTGAACATAAAAGATTTTACAGGATTCATTGACGATTCGGACTTTCATTTTAATGGATTGGCTCATGACTATGGCTTTTGGATGAAAGATGTACTGGATGGAGATATAGATTTAGACATCACATTTAACTCAGACTTGTTGCGTTTGGAGGATGTGTTTTCTTACGGAGGAGAGAACTATGTACCTCAAGATTATCGACATGAGGAAGTCGATGGTTTTGCACTTCACCTACAATCTAGTATGCATTACCGGGAATCAGCGCTTCATTCTATTGATCTCAAGCTAGACAGACTGAATGCGAAAATGCATTTACATCCTATGCGCTTTGAAAATTTCAAAGGCCGTTTTCATTATGAAGATGAACACCTTCTGATACAAGATTTTCATGGAAAAATAGGCCGTACAGAATTTGATGTCGACATGAATTATTACCTCGGGAAAAATCCATCTATCAGAAAACGAGACAACCATATCGGTCTGATGGCAAATTACATTGACTTCGATCAGTTGTTTAATTTCAATTTTTCTCAATCTGATCAACCCACGGAATCAAGTGCGGCAGTCCCTAAAGAAAACATAGCAAAGCATGATGATGCCTTCAACCTTTATGAGCTCCCATTTACAGACATGACGATTGATTTAGATGTAGGTCACTTTATCTACCACCGTATAGATTTACAAAACATTCATTCTCGCCTTCGGACGACTCAAAATCATTATATATATGTTGATACCATCGATTTAAAAGCTGCCGGTGGTGAAGTACGGATGTCAGGATATTTCAACGGAAGTGACCCAAAGCATATTTATCTGAGCCCGAAGCTCAAGTTTAAAAATGTCGAAATGGACAAACTGCTTTTTAAATTTGCAAACTTCGGTCAAGATGCCATTGTCTCTGAAAATCTACACGGAAAGCTCACAGCAGATATAACAGGTAAAATTAGAATGTATCCCGACATGGTTCCTGATCTTGACCAATCTGAAATACATATGGACATTCAAGTTTTGGATGGTAGCCTAGAAAACTATAATTACATGCTCATGCTTTCTGATTATATGGGAGATAAAGACCTTAGCTCGGTGCGGTTCGACACACTACAAAACCACATGGACATCACAAATGGTGAACTCACCATACCTAATATGACCATTGAATCGACTTTAGGACATTTCGAATTGTCTGGTAAGCAGGATATGGATCTGAATATGGAATATTATGTAAAGATTCCATGGGCTGTTATTAAGCAGGGGGCACGGTATACTCTTTTTGGGAAAAACAAAGCTCAAGACGAGCAACAGGTAGAAGATGAGATTATTCGTGCCAATCCAAATAAAAAGATCCGTTATTTGAACCTTAAAATCAGAGGCAACATGGATGACTATAAAATCACACTTGGAAAGGAGCGAAATAACAAACGCTAATACTTACACAACTACTCCTATTGCACCCGGGTTGCATTTAGTGTTATTTAGCATTAATTTTGCGTTCAAAATTTTAAATCATTAGACGATAATGACAATTTAGCTTTCGATTTGTCTGGAAACCTGTGGATGACGACCGATATGTCAGGGAGTGTTATGAATAAAGAGGAAGGGCCGTATATGGATTTCAAAAACAATAGCTTGTTTGTAATCCCAAGAATTGGCAAAGATGCAGGTAAGGTAATTCGAGTGGCCAATGCTCCACGAAATGCAGAATTCACAGGACCTTGGTTTTCTCCGGATGGCAAGACATTATTTCTAAGCGTACAGCACCCTGGCGAACAGACTATTGACCTAAACAACCCAACGAGTCGTTGGCCTTTTGATAAAGACAATATTCCCAAACCTACCGTCGTAGCTATTACAGGAGACTTAATTGAGAAAATGAACAATCTACATGTGATTGAAAAACCTTAATTTAAACCTATTAAAGACGACAAATAAGCACTATGAAACATACAGAAAAAATGTTGCGCGATGATGCGCTAAAAGGGAAAACTATTGTTGTAACTGGCGGAGGAAGTGGTCTCGGCAAAGCCATGACCCGTTACTTTTTAGAGCTCGGTGCAAAAGTAGCCATCACCTCAAGAAATTTAGATAAACTACAAAATACCGCAAAAGAGCTCGAGGCAGAAACAGGTGGGACCTGCTTACCCATTCAGTGTGACGTTCGGCATTATGATCAGGTAGAAAATGTTTTAGCGGAAGTACTAAAGGCCTTTGGCCGTGTCGACGTCCTACTCAATAATGCGGCTGGAAACTTTATATCTCCGACTGAACGCTTATCAGCAAATGCCTTTGACACAATTATCGATATTGTTCTGAAAGGGACTAAAAACTGTACCCTTGCCTTTGGAAAACATTGGATTAAAAGTAAACAAGATAGCTCAAAGGTCCTCAATATCGTGACCACCTATGCATGGACCGGTTCCGGTTATGTCGTTCCTAGTGCAGCGGCCAAAGCAGGTGTTCTCGCGATGACAAGAAGCCTAGCTGTTGAATGGGCAAAATACGGCATACAATTCAATGCCATTGCACCTGGACCCTTTCCGACCAAGGGTGCTTGGGACAGATTGCTCCCAGGAAACTTAAAAGAGAAATTTGATATGGCGAAAAAGGTTCCTCTTCAGCGCGTAGGCGAGCATCAGGAGCTGGCAAACTTAGCGGCATATTTGGTGTCAGACTTTTCAGCATACATTAATGGGGAGGTAATCACTATTGATGGCGGAGAATGGCTTAAAGGCGCAGGAGAGTTTAATCTATTGGAAGATATTCCGCAAGAAATGTGGGACCAACTAGAGGCCATGATTCGAGCGACAAAAAAGAACAAATAAAGCGGTTATAAACTGAGCTTAATTGTCTGAAAAACAAGAATAAATTACCCTTAAAAGGGTATTTCAATAACAACAACGGAATACTACATTTACGCTATGATAAAAAATCGTATTGGCTACCTCTTCTTAACCCTTTTCGGAATTTTAAGCATCCTTTCAGCTGGTTGTTCCAAAGACAACACCAGCAATAGCACTTATCGTTTTGAATTCGATTTTGATTTAAACGACCATTATTCAATTGAAGAGACTGGGGAACTGGTTAAGACAGACCGGGCGTATATTGATACCAACTATGAAGAATGGGCAAAAAACTTCATTCACCTTAACGATGGAGAAATTGGGGACAGTTTAGTTCTTGGATGTTGGGGGAACTGGATTGGTTATATTCAAAACCCGAGTGCATCTGTAAAAATATGGTTTCCACAAACAACCCTTGATGACGGCATTTACCAATACTCAAGGACAGAGGACCTCAATGACTTTAGCATTCGAATAGAGAAAAATATGCAATGGGGAGAATATGTAAATTCATGGGGTGCTTTTGAGGGATCCAACACTATATTAAATTCAGACACTGTTGCTTCTACTTGGAATTCAAGTAATAATTCAGTAGAGGTGGAATATGCAGAGATAAAGCTTGAGAATATAAACACCCCAAATTCCGAGATTCGTTATGTTATCGAAACCGTCAATGGCCATTTGATCAAAGGCTCATACACAGGTTCACTAGAAGGTTTTAAATTATGGACTCCGGAGATCGACTGTGACTAGGTTTAGTGTCGTAACATTTATAAAACTAAGGTCTTTTCAATAATCATTTGTAACATGGTAGGCTCACTACCGGGTCCTATTGTGACCAGCTTCGGACCAGTTTGGGGGATTCCATGATAGGGTCGAATTGAAACCGTACCATCTGGAGTGCGTTCAAAATAAGTATAATGCTCTTCTACTCCTATTTGAGTACATCCTTTTACACGAAGGATACTTTCAGGAATTTCACCACAGATATAACGAATAGAATCGGAGTCCTTTAACCTTGGCAAATCCATCGAACAAGATGACCAATGTGCTTTGAGGTGGTCTAGTTTTTCTGATCGTTGGTTTGTTGGGTCCAGTTTAGGAAGCAGCGATATATCAATCTCATCCATTGTCATTATTTCAGCAACAGGGTTGTATTAGTATGCGCATCACATATGATTGCTTCTGGAGGTCTCTAGAGTCACGACAAGGTTTTAATTGACCTTTCCGACACAATGATTTATTTGAACAAAAAGGAGCTAGACTTTTTATATAGCTTTATAAGTACATTTATTCTATGAAAATTCGTTCCATCAACACTATCGTTTCCGCCCAACGTATAAATATGGGCGGGCATCTGTTAGATCAACCTCTACCTTCACGAGGTATAGATGCAGTAGATCCCTTTTTATTGATTCACCATTGGGACGAACCTTTAGCTCCTGGTGGTAGTCAAAGCGAGCTTGGTGTAGGTCCTCATCCACATCGAGGGTTTTCACCCGTGACATTTATATTTAAAGGCAGCGTTCGACACCAAGATTCCGTGGGTAATACAGCTGTAATTTCTTCAGGAGGAACACAATGGATGCATGCCGGAAATGGGATCATTCATAGTGAACGCCCTGGGATAGAATTGGTAAAAAATGGCGGAGAACAAGAATTCATTCAGTTTTGGGTGAACACCCCATCAAAACATAAAATGGAAGCTCCTTATTACCTCCCAATCACAGCTGAAGAAACCCCTAAAATCACAAAAGAAAAAGCAGAAATCAGTATTGTTGCGGGTGAATTTGAATCTAAAATCGGGCCTGCAAAAACATACAGTCCTCAAACATTACTGCGTGTTGAAGCTGAATTAGGTGCTAAACTTCAAATTCCCATTCCGAATACATACAATACACTACTTTATGTGTTAAACGGAACACTCATTGTGGATGGACAAAAAGTCAAGGCCAAAGACATGATTTGGTTTGAAAACAATGGAGAATGTATTGATCTAGCAACCACAGCAGCCGCTCGGTTTATTATATTGTCAGGAGAGCCAATTGGAGAGCCTGTTGCCTCTTATGGCCCGTTTGTAATGAACTCTCAAGAAGAACTTCAGCAAGCTGTAAATGACTTTCATAACGGAAATATGGGGACACTTTCAGAAACATTCGAGTCCTAAAAAGAGGGTGCGCGATTTCACTTGGCTAACATTTAATGGCCATTAATAACATAATCCTACTTATCTTTGAGCGCTTTTCTAACTAACTAGAAAACAAGAAAATATATACTATGGGATTTTTGGAACGCATTATTTTAGGAAATTCAATTCAAGAGTGGGCCATTGCATTGGGAATTATTCTCGGAACATTTGTAGCCACTAAGATTGTCTATTGGCTCATTGCCAATATTGTAAAAAAGCTTACTGCGAAAACAAAAACAAATCTTGATGATGTATTAATTGAAAAGCTTGAAAAACCCATTCGTTATTCTATTTTAATTCTTGGTTATTGGATTGCCATACACTATATCAAAATTGAAAATAATAATCTGCTCAGCTTTTTAGAGGGAGTTGCTTCTCTTTCTGCTGTGCTAACACTAACATCCATTGCTTCTCGAGTATTTGATGCTTTAGTTACAGAAGTTGTATTGCCGATCGTTGAGAAAACTGAAGGTGGAGGAGACAACTATATCCTCCCTATCATCTCAAAAGGAGTAAAGGGTGTAATCTGGACATTCGGTGTCATCATCGGACTAGATAATATTGGTTTTGACATCACAGCAATGATCGCTGGACTTGGTATTGGCGGATTGGCTTTGGCTTTGGCAGCACAAGACTCGGTAAAAAACATTTTTGCTGGAGTAATGATTTTTGTGGATAAACCCTTCAAAATGAAAGACCGAATTCAAATTGAAGGCTTTGATGGAGTGGTAGAAGAAGTCGGTTTAAGAAGTACTAGAATTCGAACCTTAGATGGTAGAATTGTTACCATTCCAAATAGCACCTTTACGGACAATAGCGTAGTCAACGTAACCTCTCAACCTGCTTTGAAAATAGTTTTAAACCTTGGTCTAACATACGATACTGATGAAGCCGGAATGCAACAAGGGGTTGATATCCTTAGACAAATCGTAATTGATCACTCAACGATTCTCGAAAGTGATTGCTCAGCTGGGTTCAAAGATTTCGGGGACTTTTCACTAGGTATCCTTTTTGTATACTACGTAAAACCTGATGCACATTGGTTGGACTCTCAAAACACAATTTGTAAAGAAGTACTTAAACGCTTTAACGCTGCTGGTCTCGACTTTGCTTTTCCAACACAAACCTTGCTGAACAAGACAATCTAGGAGCTTTAGCCGAAAAAAGCTAGGCTGTTTTAACAATCCGATGTTGAAACTATCCACTATCTGCTTTAGAATGAAAGTAACGAACTGCTACATTGAAGTATAAAATTTAGCTTATGCAAATGCGCGCAGGATCTTTAGTGGTCAATGAAAAAAAAGAATTATTACTGATTTACAGAAAAGGGAAATGGGATTTTCCCAAAGGTAAAGTTGAAAAAAACGAAAATAAAAAAACAGGTGCCCTAAGAGAAACCTCTGAAGAAACTGGCCTTGAGCTTGATAAGCTATCCTTGCAGCATCCTCTTAAAAAGACTGCTCATCTGCTAAAGCAAAAGAAAATAAAAACAAAGTGGTACCTAGTCAATTATAAAGGCTCTAAGCAAAAGCTTACTCCACAGAAAGAAGAAGGAATAGAAAAGTGCATCTGGGTCAGCCAGGATTCCCTTGTTTTTTATATCCCTTACCTACGCTCCTATGCTAGAGAGGTACTTGCCTATTATATTCAATATGTGCAAAATCCACTCGGAATCAAATTCGTCGCTTAGTGTCCAATCATTTTTGATGGATCAACAATCGCATCATAATCAGCCTCAGATACATGGCCTAAAGTTGTAGCTGCCTCTTTGAGCGTAGTTCCATTCTTGTGGGCATACTTTGCAATTTCAGCCGCTTTGTAATAACCTATTTTAGTGTTCAAGGCAGTAACAAGCATTAAAGAATTCTCTAGATGTTTTTTGACTATTGGTTCATTTGCTTTAATTCCTGAAACACAATTCTCAGTGAATGATTGGCAGGCATCTCCAATAAGTCTCGCTGACTCTAAGACATTCTTAGCCATGACTGGTTTAAATACATTAAGCTCAAAATGCCCATTAGAACCCGCTACTGAAACAGTAACGTCATTTCCAATGACTTGAGCACAAACCATCGTCAAAGCTTCTGGCTGGGTAGGATTAACCTTCCCAGGCATAATAGAAGAGCCGGGCTCATTGTCTGGTATGATTAATTCTCCGATGCCACATCTTGGCCCGGAGGAAAGCATTCGAATATCATTTCCAATTTTCATAAGGGATACCGCAGCTCTTTTTAGTGCTGACGAAAGCTCTACCATGGCATCGTGTGCCGCTAAAGCCTCAAACTTATTTGGGGCAGTAACAAAAGGAAGCCCCGTAAATGAAGCGATTTTTTCCGCAACTAATACATCATAACCTTTGGGTGTATTCAATCCTGTACCTACAGCCGTGCCCCCTAAAGCGAGCTCTCGAATAGCAACCAAAGCATTATTTATAGCCCGTTCTGCATGATCAAGCTGAGCAACATAACCACTAAACTCTTGTCCCAAGGTAAGTGGAGTCGCATCCATGAAGTGTGTGCGGCCGGTTTTTACAATATCCTTAAACTCGAAGGCTTTTTTATCCAAAGCTGCCCGTAGGTTCTTAATTCCAGGAAGTGTGATGTCAATAACTTGTTTGTATGATGCAATATGCATCGCAGTAGGAAAAGTATCATTAGAGGATTGGCTTTTGTTCACATCGTCGTTTGGATTAAGCACCTTTTCTGCATCCGTTAAGGACCCACCTTGAAGCACATGACCCCTGTTGGCGATGACTTCATTACAATTCATATTTGATTGTGTCCCAGAACCAGTTTGCCAAACCACCAATGGAAATTCTGCATCATGAGTTCCTTTGATAATTTCATCACAAACCTTAGAAATAAGTTCTTTCTTACTGGGATCTAATACCCCTAACTCAGCATTGGTATGAGCTGCTGCCTTTTTGAGAAAGGCAAAGGCATGGACAATTTCTATAGGCATTGATGCGGCTGGTCCGATTTTGAAGTTATTGCGAGAACGCTCTGTTTGCGCACCCCAATAGCGTGTAGAAGGAACATTTACCTCACCCATTGTGTCTTTTTCTATTCTATATTCCATTTTATAATGAATTATTTATTTAAATTTTTTAATTTTGGCCTAAGCGTACAGCAAAAATAGCAGAACATGAGCACTTTCGGTATAGTTTTATTTCTTTTAATTGGAGGCATGGCCTTTTGGATGTTGTTATTTTTAATGGGATTCATTCTTCCTTATTGGCTTACATTAGCTTTATTCGAGCAACTGCGTCCGAAAAGAGTTCTTGACGAAGAAGAAAAATAGCTTCTTTTAATTCATTCTCTTTTTCTTCATTCCCCTTCTGTAAAGAATTTACCTCCTATTCAAAAAGTAGACCGTAAAAGATAGTTTGATCAAAAATAACTACCTTAGAATTGTCAATAAATTGAACCAAAAACCTATGGAAATCACCCCGGAAATTAAAGACCGTTTAGAACAGCTTAGCAATAAATATGCGGCTATTGGGCAAGACCTTACATCATACCTAGATGGTTTAATATATGCCAACCCCATTACTTATTGGGATTATATTGAGGTAGACGCACTGTTGAGCCTACAAAAACCTAAAACTGATTTTCCCGATGAAAAAATATTTATTGTTTACCATCAAATTACAGAACTCTATTTCAGCTTAATTCTGCATGAACTTGACCAAGTATGCCACAATGGAAAAATCATCTCAGAAACGGGTCAAGATCTTGGCTGGAATGACAACTTAGAACACACCTTTTTTATTGAAAGATTAAAAAGAATCAACATGTACTTTGAAACCTTAACACAGTCTTTTGAGGTAATGCGTTTTGGAATGGAGAAAGATCAATTTACCAAATTTAGAATGTCACTATTGTCTTCAAGCGGCTTTCAAACCGCAGCATATAGACGCATCGAAATTGCTTGTACCGATTTGAAACACTTGGTGATGGAAAAACAAAGAGAACAGCTAAAGGATGCTGACTTTCATGAGCAGCTAGATAATATTTATTGGAGAAGAGGGGCTATTGTAGAAGAAACAGGAGAAAAAGCATTAACATTAAGAGATTTTGAGAAAAAATATCTCCAAGAATTTCATGATTTTGCGGATGAATACCAGCCCATTAATCTATGGGAAAAATACAAAACTTTATCGGCTAAAGATCAAGAAAACAAAGCGCTAATTGCAGAGTTAAGGGCACTTGATATCAATGTAAATGTGAATTGGCCTTTGGTCCATTTCAGAACAGCTGTGCACTATTTATCGAAAGGGACGGGTGATGAAAAAGGAACGGGAGGCACAAATTGGCAGAAATACCTACCGCCCCGTTTTCAAAGAAGGATTTTCTATCCAGAACTTTGGAGCGCACAAGAAAAAAGCGAATGGGGTAAAAAATGGGTTGACGAGGTATTAGCAGACACAATAAAGACGGGATCTGCCTTTAAAAAATAGAACCTCTATTTAATGGGTTTAACATAAGCTTTGGACAAATCTAATATGCCAAAGGAATTGACATGCGCACCTCTTAAGCGCAAATTAAATACAACCACCAAGTCTTCAAAATATAGCGGTACAATAGGTGCTTTTTGATTCAAGATTTCAACGCACAAATTAAAATATTCGTTGCGCTTAATGGGCTCCATCTCTGCCCTAGCCGCATCCATTGTTTTATCAAATTGAGTGCTTTTAAAATGACCGTTCTTGATACTAGCCCCTCCTTTGTTTTTCGAGTAATACGGCATAAGAAAGGATTCTGCATCCGGATAATCTGAAATAAACCCAGACAGCCACATTGACGCCGAACCAGACTGTATAGCTGCCATTTTTTCATTAAAAGAAACCCGCTTCAACTTTAGGTTGATCTTCAATTTCTCGCCAAGCTTTTCCACTAAACTCTTTGCCCAATCATCCTCAGGAGCACCTTCTTTTGTGCTCACATGAAAAACAATAGTGTCTCCTTTCTTATAATTACTTTTCCTAAGATAGCTTTTCGCTAAGCTCATGTTGTAAGGATTCTTCACCCCCCTTGTATATTTAAAAAAGGGCACGGATGGTAGAATTCCCAACTCCGCAGGAGAGCCTTCACCGAATAGAAACTCACGACAAATTTGTTGACGATCTACGGCATGGTAAATCGCCTTTCTCAAATTTGAATCTTTAAATGGTAAGGCATTACAATCGAACTCCAAAAAATTCACCTTTAATCCCTTTTTATGCTGGACTTTATGCAAAATATTCTTCCCTTCTTGGGCGTCTGTCAGTGTGCCAAATAATGAATTTATTTCATTAATCGGAATTGCAGAAAGCAGGTCCGTTTTTTGAGAAGTAAATGAATCAAATATATCCTCACCTTCTTTTTTAAACTTGATCATTAGGGTATCCAAAAAGGGAAGCTTGTTTCCATAATTATCTTTACGCCAATAATTCGGGTTTCGTGCAAAAACAAGTCCTTCAGCTGATTTTTGCCTGTATAGAAATGGCCCAGTACCGATGGGATGCTGTGCAATGTCATTTCCATATGCGCTAAAGGCTTTTTTAGAGATAACAGATAAACTTTGATGTGTTAAGATCTTCAATATGGTTTGGGTGGAATCTATCAAGCGCAGTCTTAAAGTTGAATCAGATAGTACCTCTATCCCTTTAACACCTCTGCTGAAATCAATAGTCGTATCATTTAAAAACTCCTCTGCACCAATTATTTTCGGTGTGAGTAATTGGCCTTGCTCGTTGAGCGCATGACGTGAACAAGCAAAATCTAAGGTAAACTTCACATCGCTTGCTATCAATCTCCTATTCTGCTCTAAAAAGCAAGGATCCTCATGGAAATAAACACCCTGTCTGATTTTTAAATCAAGATAGGCGTTGTCATCAGAAAAAGAATAAGCCTCTATTAAGTTAGAAATCAGTTTCTGATCATCTTCATCATAAGAAAGTAAGGTTTCAAAAATGGGTGCAACAGCCCTTTGATCATACATTGAAACAACCGACATTGGAAAGACCTGATCGGATTTTTCAGAGGCAAAATAGGACACTGTTCCTCCGTAGACACGTCCGCCTTTGGCAATCAAATCGGTTTCCGGCTCGGAAGTTGAGCAAGCCAAGAGAACCAAAAGACATGTTAATAAACTGAAATAAAGTTTTGACATCAATTAGAAATTCTAACAATGGGAATATGCTGAAACCCTTGTTTATTTCTTAAACTTATATAATATAAGCCATTTAGGAGTGAAGAAAGATCGATAAAATCGCTTTGTAACTTCGTTAGAACCAATTTCCCATCTTGGCTGAACACATCTATATTCTCGCAATATTGACTCAAATATACTGGTCCTATTGTAGGATTGGGATAGGCTTCAAAAGGAACCTCTTCCACATCATTAAGCTCTAAAATCCCAACAAAAACAGAGTCTTCAAAAGAACAACCATTAGAATCCGTAATCAATACACTATACCAATCAGAATTTAAATATACTGCACCAGGGTCAATATGGGATGAACTCCAGCTATACGTGTAAGGAGGCAACCCTCCACTAGGACTTACTGTGGCTATTCCATCCATGGTCTCTAATCCAGAAGCAGGAATCGTCTCGAAAGAGGCCGAAATAGGATCAAGCTCAATGATTTCAAACGTCTCAATTGCCTGACAAGAGTTAGAGTCTATGACAACGACTGTATAGCTACCAGCAGATAAATTACTGAATGAGGTATCCTCAACGTCTGATAAATTAAACTGGTAATTGTACGGAGCAGTTCCACCGACCGCAACAAACGAAACAATACCATCTGTCGCATTGGCGCACAAGTATGTAGAATATTCAGTTTGAACAATTAGTGAGTCAGGCCCATCAAGCTGCATTTCAAGTGTGTCTATACACCCTCTTGCATCTTGCACCCATACCTGGTAAGCGCCAACAGAGAGTGAATCTACAAAGCTAAGTGTGTCACCATTGAACCACAAAAAATCATAAGGCGCATAAACGGAATCCATCTGTAAAATAAGTTGACCATTTTCCTCTTGAAAACAACTTACATTTTCTATTATTAGAGAATCAACCACTGGACTTGGTGACGGAAGAAAAACAGAATCTTCTACAATACATCCGTCGGGATGTGAAATAACGACAGAATTCCACCCTGAAACAAGAGAGTCATTTGGCTTGGTCGTAACTCCATTCTCCCACAAAAAAGTGCATGTACTAAACATACAAGGACAGCCTGAAGAAGACATTGTTGCATTGCCATCGGAACCTCCAAAACATGTTGGCGAAGAAATAGCACCATAGGTTATTTCGTAAGGATCAACAAGGTTATAAGCAACATCCTCATAACAACCAGAGGCATCTATTACGCGCACACTATAAACACCAGCGTTAAGGTCTGACAAAGAGGCTTCATAAACCCCGTTGGTCCAATGACATGTATATGGAGGAAATGATCCTGTTACATTTACACTGATCGAACCATCTGACAAACCATTGCAGGATGGATTGACCACACTCGCCGACGCAACAACAGCATTATCAGAACAAAACTGTGAAGTATTGGAATACAATCCATTATATGCACTACCTAGATACGAACCCCACGCTATACCCGAGTTAGGCTCGGAAACACCAAGGTCCAATCGGCGGACTAAAATTCCATTCCAAGCAACGGGGTTTAAGCTATCCCTTCGAGAGGCATAAATTAAATCCATCGACCCATCAAAATCTAAATCGGCAAAAAGAGGAGTCGAACCCAAATTGACTCCTGCATCCAAAGATGTTACAGCAGAGGATGTATTCGTTTCAAAATCAATTTTTTCAAGCTGATGTTCAAAATAACCATTGATAAAATAGGTAATAGAAGTAACTGCCTCATCCCTTCCGTCATTATTAAGGTCAACTGCATTGCCTGATGCGTAATTGATTTGCCCCAAGCTATCAATGAATTTTAAATCTCCATTTGAGCCATCAAGCATAATTTGATAAAAATCACTGAAAGAGGGTGCAATTCCTTTAAATAAAGTCAAAAAAACATCCGGAGTGAGATCTGAAGTAAAATTTCCAATGACTGGAGCTGCACTAGATTCAGTATTTGGATGCTGGAAGGACCATTGCTCAGAAAAATCAGCTCCGGAAAACTTCTGGAGCTTTCCATCATAAGACAACACATAAATATCATAGGAGTTAGTTGCCTCGTTTAAAACAAGAGAAGGAGGAGCAATAAAGCCTTTAAGAGAATCGCTCGCTAAAACGATTGCACCGCTCATATTATTGTCTAAAATACTTGAGAGCGGACAGGCGTAAAAATTCCCCCCTAGATTTTCGCCTCCTGTTCCGAATAACACCCATTGAGAACCATTGTTTTGAAGGTCACAAACTATTGGGGAGCAATAGGTTTCAGCACTATCAGGCACAACGGCTTTTGCGAGTATATCCCCATCAACAGATGACAATACAAGTACATGTCCCGGTGGACGGTTGGTTTCCCATT
>MDSY01125915.1_pt1 | contig 21743 bp, 14 predicted proteins | sample 811131 | NCBI WGS metagenome assembly MDSY01 (sample SAMN05326643, study PRJNA326480) | marine metagenome | isolation source: seawater | place: Atlantic Ocean: South West | collected 2010 | reverse complement strand
TTGATACCAGAAGCATCTAACTTGATAATCCAAGAATCAGTATAACCGTTATTACCATCGCTGACATCTCCATCATTACTACTACTAGAACCCGCAACAATATAACCTCCATCAGTGGTTTGTTGGATTTGAGCTATTGAATCCGAACCTGACCCTCCATAAATTTTATCCCACATTATATCAGGCGCATGCTGTCCTAAAAGAGATGATAATTGAAAAGAAAAAAATAAAAAAAGTACAATGAATTTTGATAACTTTAGAGCTGACATAATATTTTTTGTTTAACCTGTCTTGTTTTCAGACTTATTTTGATAACATAATGCAATTAAACAAAAAAGATACATTACTATCCTAAAAAAGATTTGTCCTCAAATTTACATCCATGGATTTCCCTTTGCTCCTTTTTGAAAGAATGACTTTTATTTTGAACATTTACCTAATAACACAGATGCTTGGCAGGTTGCTATTTAAAAACATCACTCAGTAATAGTTGTATTAATAAGCAATGATATTTTAGCTAATTTCAGCCATACTTAAACAAGTAGATTTTCAACTTTAAATATTAAGTAAGTCAAAATTATTTGTGGGTGCTGGAAATAAAAACCTAAGAAATTTGATTTATAAACTTATAGATGTTAAAGTTTAAAAGAAAGCTGATGTTGATTAAGAAGAAAAATAGTTAAATTAAATTTTGTCTTAGGAGATGGTCTAATTTCTTATTTAATTAGACCATTCATCCTAAATTTTGATTGTATATTTTAACTACTAAAAAAATTTAAAGGTTTAAAAAATTTTTGGTGTATATATATTTACATCTTAGGGCGAGCAAAAGTTTCTTATCTCACAGAAAGAAAAATTAATTTCACAGAAATTTTTAGTATTTATTTCATAAATACAATAAATAAACACGTTTGTGTTCCTCAAAAGACTCCTATAGTTAAACGAAGTTTTAAAATTTTCAATGAAAAATAATATATTTATTTTGAAAAATTATAAGATATAAATCACCTTTTTGAGATTGTGATTGTTTTAATTTAAAGTCGTTTTTGGGACTTTTAATCAAAATGTTTTTTTCGCCTTGTTAATGAAACACTATAATCTAAGGAGTCTCCTTTAAGCTTAATACTAACATACTTGGTTCTTTTTCCAGCATATTGAATTTCATCAATCTGATTAGGAGACACTTCATCCTTTTTCTTTTTAAATAATTTACTTGTTGCAGCAGAAGTCACCATTCTCCATGGAACACTTATATTATATTCGAAATTGAAATCGGCATCTTGTTGCCCAGATATTTCCATAAACCCTAAAGTTGAGTTTAAAGTCATTTTAGGAATGTTAATTACACCATTGGTGAAATCCATATGATTATCCAAAGTATCAAAACGAACCATTTTTAAATTTTTATCCCTAAAATAATCTGCAAATGAATCTAACATTGCAAAATTTTCCAACTTGCCATTTTCAATATGTACATCAATATGAATTTCAGAATCGTCAATTTTAGGAACAAGATCAGTATGCATATGAATTTCACCTGTAATACGACCTGTAAATTCACCATGCAAATTCTCAGAGAGAAGATGATCCTGACCAAAATTATCAAACTTTAAAAGCACTTTGTCTAAGTCTACTTTATGAATTCTCATATTTGGACTGAAATAAATTAAATCAGGATTAGACCCATTAAAAAACCCTTTTGTAGAAACTATTCCTCCAGCGACTTCCATGGATAAAGTATCGATATATAAGTAATGATTTGATGTTGTGTGGGCTTTTCCGTAAAAATGACCTATGTTGTAATTTTGGTAATTAAACTTCTTAATGTCAATGTTAAATTTCATATCTGTGAAGGGTAACTCATAGATATTAAAAATTGAATCATGATTTTTTTGCTCCTCTTCCTCATGAATGTTGTAGTTTACTAATTCATCCACGTCTAAATATTTTGAAGAAAAGAAAAACTGATTATCTCTAATTTTTAACTTTTGGTCATCTCCTAAATAATAATGAAGCGAACTATTAAAATCCGAATGCCCCATTTTACCTACAAATTCATGCATAATAAAATGATTATTATCATAATGGAATCTTCCTTTAAAATCCTCCAGCTTAAGTGGATGAAGTTTCATTTTAGCACGGAAATGCGTTAAATCCAAATCGATAGCTTTTAAGGAGTCTTGGTAATGCATTTTAGCATATCCATGAAACTTAAAATCTAGTAATTCCTCATGTTGGTATTCCTTAGGGACATAATTCTCTCCGTTATAAGCCAATAAATCATCTAGGCCAAAATGAGAAGATTCAAAATCAAAACTCACCTCAGTATCTCCTCTTGAGGTATCAGCAAACCACATATCGTAGTGTTTTAGATTTCCAAAAAAATGAAAATCTGATTCATCTATCATTCCTTTAAAATCAACTACTTTTAAATTTTCCTTATCAATGATTACATCCGCATGGAAATCATGTAAAGAATGAGGATAATTTTGTAACTCCGCGTATAAATTTTCAATGAAAAACTCTCCTACTGGTAGGTTTGGAGACTCAGTAAATGCCTTGGCGGTACTTTTAAAATCTAAATTCATTGAAAAGTTTTTAACCTTTTCATCAACAGCATTTGAGTCAGATCCAGTTAACTCATAAATATCAAGTAGTTTGCTTTTTAACGCCAACTTCGTGTCAACCACTAAATCAGTATGGTGGATAATTGCGGGTAAATCACTTATTTCACCATTCAGTGAAATATCAGAGTTTCCAAACTTCAAAACACAATGCTTAATAAAGGCTTCATGCCCGTTAACCTCAACAAGTAAGTCTAAATCTTCAAGTGGAATATCTCCTTTACCATATTTAAACTTTAAATCCTTTACTTTTAAAATAGAAGAGTAAGATTCGTTGAATTTCTCAATTGCGTGGGAAGGGTTTTCAATATTAACGATGTCGTGAAAATTCATTTCTAAGTCAACCGTTCCATCCAAATCACTAATTTGATTTAAATTAAAAAAGTCCTTTAAAAAATCAAGTTCAAATGATGCGTTGAGTTTTAATTCAATTTCTGGATCGTCAAAATTAGCAACTTCTAAGTTAGCAATTAACTTCCCCTCAGCCGGATTAGCAGAGAAGTTTTGAAGCGTGATTTTTGTAGTAGAATTATTCCTTAATTCACCATTAGTATAGGTGGCAGCGAAATTTAATTCATTCACCTCAATGTTCTTTTCTTTGTTTCTGAAAAACCCATTTTTACAACCAAAATTTGCGTTTATGGCAGGTGTATTTCCGTTAATAGACTTTCCTTTAATGGAAGTTTCAAAATAAATTTCTCCCGCGTTTTCATATCGTTTTAAAGTAGGAATAAATTCCTCTGGCGACATGGCTAAGATTAAATTAAAATTCTCCTTATTTCCAGAGAAAACAAGATCTAAATCCATATCGTTTTTAAAATCAATAGTGCCTTTCATATCAAACGCTGAACTCTCTAAATGAATCTCAGTGGGTTGAATTTTAAGCACTTCTTGTTCAGTTAAAAAATCCAATTTAGTATTTAAATCGAAATGTTTATGTTTTATAAAAGTTGTATCTCCTCCTTTAATGAGGTTAAGTTCAAATTGAGAATCGAAAAATATATAGGTATGCTTTGGGGTAATAGTAAACTTAGCATCAGCCGTGTAAACCAGAGCGTCAATAAGTAAACTATCTTCCTCGTTGTACTTATGAATATCAACATTTTCTAATTCAATTTCATCAATAGCCAAATGAAATTCTTTATCCGTATCCTCTATCTTTTCACCACCAGAAAGGGCTATTTCTAAGTTAAACTTTCCATTTAAATGTTTAACTAGATCAAAAGTCCCATCTTTTATTTTAATGTCGTTGATTTTCATGTTTCCACTCACAACGTTCCACAAATAAAAACCTAAAAAAACTTCATTTAAATCAGCTAATATTGCCGATTGATTTGTTTTATCCTCGTAAATTTTAACCTTTTCTAGGTCAATTGATATGTAGGGAAAGTTATCGAAAAGAGAAATATGAGAATCCTTAACCTCTAATTTTCCTTGGAAATCTTCATTTACTGTTTTTAATAAATGTTGTACAATTTCATCTTGCTTATAAGAAACTAATCCAATTGCCAAAAAAAGTAAAAGGATTGGAAATAAAAAAATTGCTCTAATTAATCGCTTCCAAAACTTACTACTTTTTAAAAATTTAAAAATTGTCATTCGGATTAAAAATTGTGTGCATTCAATATACAGTTTAACAAACTGTATTCCAAAACCACAGTACAGACTTTAATAGATAAATCAAAAAATTATTTTGCAAAAAAATTAAATACAACCCTCACAATAATAATGCTTCTTTACTGTTAAGTTGTAAATAAATTTTACTCATTTTTTGTTTGTGATGAAAAACATTTTAAGTCTTATTCTTTTTTGCTTTTTAACGAGCCTTGTCTTTAGTCAAAAAAACACTTTAAGTGGATATTTAACCGATAAGTCCTCTGGAGAAAAATTGATAGGAGCAACAATTTACAACTCAAACACTTTTGAAGGAACAACTACAAACACCTACGGGTTTTTCAGTTTAACAATGGATTCAGGAGAAGTTTCGGTAGTTTTTAGCTATTTAGGCTATCAATCTATTATTATTGACACCCTTCTTAACGAAAATATTACAATCAACATTGCATTAGAGCCTGGGGAAAAAATAAATGAAGTCGTTATAAACGTTAAAAAAAACACAAGTATATCCGAAAGCTCTCAAATGAGCGAGATTAACATCCCCATTAAGCAAATAAAACGAATGCCTGCTATTCTGGGCGAACCTGATTTAATTAAAACTTTACAATTGTTACCGGGCGTTCAAAGTGGTGGAGAGGGAAGTGCAGGCTTTTATGTTCGTGGAGGAGGACCAGATCAAAATCTTGTATTACTAGATGGTGCTCCACTATATAACACATCCCATTTATTTGGTTTTTTCAGTACTTTCAATCCAGATGCAATAAATAATGTAAAACTCATAAAAGGAGGGTTCCCTGCTCGATATGGAGGAAGACTTTCAAGTGTTTTAGATATTTCCATGAAAGAAGGAAACCTTAAGAAATGGCAATCAGAAGGAAGTATAGGGCTTATTTCCAGTAGATTAACTGTTCAGGGACCTATTATTAAAGATAAAATGTCTTTAATTGTCTCAGGGAGGAGAACCTATTATGATATTTTGGCTGCACCTTTTATATCTGCAGCATCAGGAGGGAGATCCACTGCTGCTTTTTATTTTTATGATTTGAATGCAAAATTAAACTACAAAATATCTGATAGAGATAGAGTTTATTTTAGTGTTTATAATGGTAAAGATAAGTTTGGAGCTAAACACAAAGACTCTTACGACAATAATGACTTAACAACTCAAGCAGGGATACGGTGGGGTAGCTTAACCTCTACATTAAGATGGAATCGTATTGTGAATGACAAATTATTTATGAATGCTTGCTTAATCTCTTCAAAATTCAAGTTTGATATAGGAGCAAAGGATGAATATTCTTGGACTGAATTTCCAGAAGGAAATTCAATCCAAGAAAGTTTTGAAATTAATTACTATTCTGGTATCGAAGACTTTGGAGGAAAGGTTGATTTTGATTGGATACCAAAATCAAACCATTTGATAAAATTTGGAGCTGGTGTCACAAAACATAAATTTTCTACCGGAATACTTAGTCTTAAATTTGATGATTCTGACGAATCATTAGATACAACAATTGGTGCGCACCCAATAACATCTATAGAATCATATGTTTATATTGAAGATGATGTAAAATTAACCAATAATTTAAAGGTGAATTGGGGGGCACACATAAGTGGGCTGAATGTACGAGATAAGTTTTATCCGAGTTTACAACCTCGAATAAGCGCAAGATATTTATTAAAAAATGATTGGGCAATTAAAAGCTCCTTTAGTCAAATGCGACAATTTATTCATTTATTATCCAATGAGCGAGCAGGGCTTCCTACCGATTTGTGGGTGCCTGCGACAGATCGAGCAAAACCAGAAGATAGTTGGCAAGTAGCTTTAGGAGTTACTAAACCTTTGAAAATAAAAAAACATGATTTTGAAATATCAGTCGAAGCTTACTACAAAGAAATGAATAATGTGATTAGCTATAAGGAGGGAGCTAACTTTTTTGGAATTAACGAATCTTGGGAGGATAAAGTTGATATCGGATGGGGTCAAACATATGGCTCAGAAGTGTTTGTTCAGAAAAAACTAGGAAATATTTCTGGATGGTTAGGATATACGCTGTCGTGGTCTAATAGAAAATTTACTAATATAAATCAAGGAGAGTCTTACCCCTTTAAATATGACAGAAGACACGATCTTTCAATTGTTTTAACCTATGATTTATCAGATAAAATCAGCTTCTCTGCAAATTGGGTATTTGGAAGTGGACAAGCTCTTTCTCTTCCGGAATATCAATATATTGTTAATACTGAATGGGGTTCCACAATGCCTGTTGGCCAAGCAGAACACAAAAATAGCTACCGTATGCCTAATTACCATCGTTTAGACTTTGGAATGACGTTTAAAAAAGAAAAAAAATGGGGAGAACGCTCTTGGAATATTGGTGTTTATAATGCTTACAATCGCTTAAACCCTTTCTATGTTTATATTGATAATTATATCGGTAAAGTAAAACAAATTAGTTTATTTCCTATAATACCTTCAGTCTCTTATAATTTTAAATTCTAGCAAATGAAATACTTAAGATATTTTATATTCTTCTTAGTTGTAAGCTTAAACACTTCTTGCGAAAAAGAAATTGATGTAGATTTACCTCGTCATGATTCAAAACTCACCATCAACTGTAACCTTTTAAGCGGAGAAATACCCGAAGCAACTATTTCTCATAGCCTAAATAGTTTAGATCCAATAAGTAATTTTAAGACATTATCTGAAGCAACTGTGATTTTATTCGAAAACAATATCGCTGTAGATACTTTATTACACTACAATAATATATCCGATGACGATTGGAATTGGAATTGGTACAATTATAATGCAGGTATCTTTAAAGGGGATTACATTATTAAATCTGGTAAAAACTATAAAGTTGAAGCAAGTCATAGTAATCATGAAACTGCTTTTGGAGAAACTATTTGTCCTAGTAATTTTATTGAAATTACAGAAATTGATATTAGTGGATTAAAAATAGATTCAATGGAATACTATATGGAGGAAAGTGCTTATAGTTATTACAGAACAGGTAAGGTTAAATTTAAACTTACGGGCCCCTTAAATAATGATTTGCATTATTTTATATCTGTTTTTGACGAGGATAAAGAAATTAATGCCTTTGGAATAACTTCTCAAAATCAACTTATTATAACCGAGGAAAAGAATATATCAGAGGATGGAAGTATATACCCAAGCCAAAGTCTCTATATCTCTGGATCTAACGGAAATTTAAACAACGTTTTTACAATTAATGTTAACCCCAATGGTCCTTGGGGTTATGAGGATGACATCACCGATGGTATTGAATTAAGAATAGAGGCTCAAAGTGACGAATATTTTCAATTTAAACAAAAGGTAATAGATTATAATAATTCAGATGGTAATCCATTTGCTGAGATGGTTTTCCTCCCTAATAATATTACTGGAGGATATGGATTTATTTCCGGAGGAGCGGTACAAAAAACAATTGTTCCCTAAAATAATTCTTCCTTTAATTACATCTTTAATAACTAACTATTAAAAAGTTAAATATCTAAAAAATACATATTCAAAAGTCTGTTTTTAAATTTTTTTGTTTTTATAACTCAAAAATAATAGGTATATAATACACCAAATTTGTTATAAACAAATTCAATATTCAACTAGCTTAATTAATATGTGTAAGCAATTTTACAATGTCCGATATAAGAAATTTATTATTTATTGTAAAATAACCTGTATTTATCCTATAACAAAAACAGTATTTTGATTTAGAGTATTAATTATGTTTAAAAAATTCATTTAGTAAACAGGAAATACATCACTCGAATATTACGGTGAAAACCATATTTATAGTCAACTATAAATATGGTGCATAATTTTTGGTTTAAACTGAAAAAAACACCGTTCGTTTCTTTTTTAATTAAAGGCCCTTTGGATTGATAAGGCTACCGGTACAAAAGTTGGGTGGTGTGTTCAAAAGTTTTTTAAATCGTAACTTTACTAAAACACTTTTGAGATGGAGAGCTTTGATGATTTTAAACTGCAAAAATTCTTAAATAATGCAGTAATTGAGCTTGATTTTGAAAAACCAACGCCAATTCAACGAGAAGCATACCCTATTGTTAAATCAGGCGCTGATATTGTTGGGATTTCTCAGACAGGTACTGGTAAAACATTTGCTTACCTCATTCCAATTCTTCAAGAACTTAAGTTTTCCAAACAAACAACACCTCGCATACTTATTCTTGTTCCTACAAGAGAACTAGTTATTCAGGTTGTTGAAGCGATTAAAACCCTCACTAAATATATGGATGTAAGAGTTTACGGAGCGTTTGGGGGTGTAAATATAAACACTCAAAAAGAAGAAGTTATTGATGGTTTAGATGTTGTTGTTGCAACTCCTGGTCGTTTATTTGATCTTGCCGTAAGTTTTGCTATCCCCTTAAAAACGGTTAAAAAGCTTGTTATTGATGAAGTTGATGTTATGCTGGATTTAGGGTTTAGGACACAGCTTAAAAACATATTTGATTTACTTCCGGAATCAAGACAAAACATTATGTTTTCGGCAACTATGACCGATGATGTAAACGAGCTTTTAGACACCTTCTTTAAAACACCAAAACGAATTGCTATAGCAATTAGCGGCGAACCTTTAAAAAACATTAATCAAACATGCTATCAGGTTAAAAACTTTTTCACAAAAGTGAATCTCTTAAAAGGTCTTTTAAGTGATAAACAAAATTTTAGTAAAGTTGTAGTATTCCTCTCTAATAAAAAATTAGCCGATAAGCTTTATGATTTGATGGAGATTAATGGAGTTGGAATAATACACTCTAATAAATCTCAAAACGCAAGAATTGAAACAATTGAGTTATTTGATGAAGGAGATTATCGTATTTTAATTGCTACCGATATCATTGCTCGTGGTTTAGATTTTAATAAAGTGACTCATGTTGTAAACTTTGACGTTCCTACTTTCCCTGAAAACTATATTCATAGAATTGGACGTTCCGGGAGGGCTCAAGAAAAGGGAAACTCTGTGTTGTTTTATACCGAAAAGGAGGAAGAGGCCAAGCTAGAAATTGAACAGTTAATGAACTTTGAAATTCCTGAGCTAAAATTCCCTAAAGCTATTGAGGAAAACCATCGTTTACTTCCAGAAGAAAAAGACACTCCAAACTTGAGGCAATCCAAAAACCGTGAAGCAAAGCGTGTTGAAGGCACTGCTTACCATCAAAAGTCTGCTAAAAACAGCAAAGAAAATCAAGGAGGAAGTTACCACCGTGAAATCAAGGATAAATACAAAAAAAACCGAACTCGCGGAGACAAAGGTCAAAACATGAATAAGAAGAAAAAAAACAAATCATAATTTCCTCTTTAAAATACTGTGCTGAAAAAGTTGATTTTTAAAGCTAAATAGTAACAAAAGTCCTAAAACTAAATAAGCTGATCCACTCACCCAAACCATAAGCCTTGTATTTGGACTATCAAACTCAAACCATAATTGACCACTATACAACCCTGGAATTATTACTCCCATTAAACCATCATTCACGGGAATTATTTCAATAACCTCTCTTTTTATTTTAGCCTTCCATAATTGATGATAATTTTGATTTAAAACAACTATTCCTGGTTTTCTCAAAGGATTGTGTACTGAAAGAGAAAAAGAATTATATCCTATTAACCCATTACTTATTTCCAACTTATCATTCAAGATATTTGAACCCCAAACAGTATTTGGTTTAATGGCCAATGCAGCGCTATCAACTAAATATTTTCCAGTGAAAAATATAGGATTTTCAATAACGTTTTCTAATCCACCATTTACTTCAAGCTTATTAAAGCTTTTCATTTGAGTTGGGTTCGCCCCATTTGCGGTAACTCGCTTTGTAAAAGTGGCCACATTCATCCAAACCGGGTAGGGCTTAAACTCCTTAACCCTGCCTTTAATATTCTTTATTGGCTTATTAACGGCCTCTTGATTAATATCAACTGGAATTCGCTCAAAAAACTCGGAAAACTGCTGAGTGGGTTTAGTAGGCAAAGTCATCGTAGAAGGCGAAGTAATTTGAGTGAAAACCCCCAAATCAAGGACAGTAAAAACCAATACCAATGGGGCTAAATGCTTGGTGTATCGCTTTAACACAAAAAAGAAAGCAATAAGTATAGGAATAAGAAAAATAGCATTTAAAGCTAAAAACGTTGATGTAGAATGCTTTGGTTTTTGAATATAGTTGAAAACATCTTCAAACAATGCTCCTAAATTAGAACCTCCTGTGTTTAACCCTATAAACAACCCAATAAAACTAGTCATAATAAGACCTAGCCAAATCCATTTGAATCCTGCCTTATTCTTTAAAAACTGACTAAAACCTATACCCGAAATTAGAATTAAAAACATTAAGGCATGTGATCTAAAAAAGCTAGGATGTCTAAACGTTCCGAAACCAGGTAAATGATATGCCATCTTATAAAATGGGGTATAATCACCTGCTGCTAAAATCAGGAAAACAAGGCTTATCGCCAATAAAGAAATGGTTTTGAAAGATCGCTTTGTTTTAACAATTCCAAAAATGAAAAAGGCCAAACCAAAAACACCGAAATACCCATTTCGTAAAGTCATGTTTGTAGTTCCCCAAAAATCAGATTTACTTAATGTAGAAATTGGGAATAAAAATGATACATACTCCGCAAAATCAAACGATCCGTTATAAATCCAAGGGATATAAGGTAGTTTTCCTGCTCTTCCGAAGTAGGGTTGAAACTCTTTAAAGGAAACTATTAAGGGCAATACCAAAACAATAGCGATTGCTCCTGCACCAAGATAGTAACCTAACAACTTTAACTTACTCCCTCCTGTTTTCAATAAATAATACCCAACGAAAGCAACTAAAGTATATATTAGAATTATGGTATAAGCGGGACTAGCCGAAGTAGTTTCAAGGGCTACAAAAAGCCCTAAAAGCAACATATACTTTAGTTGGGAGGTTTGATAAATTCTTCTTACAAAATGTAAAATCCATGGTAACCAAGCAATTCCCATTATGAAAACCATAATTTGGGTAGTTCCAACCATGAACCCACATAACGCTAGGGATATGCCACAAAAAAACCTAACCCATTTATTATGGGTAATAATTTCAGAGTATTTGTACATTCCCAACCCTGCAATCAGGAAATAAATGCTGATTTCTGTAGATAAACTAATAGCTGTATACTTTCCAAAAAGCAAAACCATGAGCCACGATATAGGGTTCCATAAACCACTTTGCAAATCAGAGTAGGCAGGATAACCCAAATTTTGATAAGTATTCCAAAACGGCCAATGTCCCTCTAATATATGATTAGACCAAAAATATTTAAACGGTAAAAAACAATCAATACTATCCCATTTTGGAGGAAAAACGTAAAAAGAAAACGGCCAAATAGCTAATGTAATAATCACTGAAAGGATTAAGGGAAACTTATACCTTCTTAATATTTTTAAAATTAAATCCAACAATGGTAAATATAAAAAAAGGAGCTTTAGGCAATTGTTTCAATACATTTTATTAATTACAAAAACATAATTTTTCTGATTTCTCCCTAAAAGGTCTTAAAATACCGAACGTTAAGTTCTTTTAAAAAAATAATTAGTTTTAATTTAAAATAAAACCAATGATTTGAAGTCTTTATATATTTTACTTTTCTCGTTTTTAGCGCTTTATTTAAACGCACAAGACTCCTTAAGAACCAATTTCACGTTTGCTGCTGACGCGTCTCCTTTCGCTTTTAACGGATATTCGTTCAAAATGGGGTTAATACCTAAACACATTCCTAAAACAGAAGTTTCTTTGGAGGTTTTCTCAATGAAAATCCCGAATATGACAATTAATCTCAATGCTGAAAATGCAGATAAAGGTTGGCAAGAAAATGTAAACAATTGCTTAGCGCTTTACATGGATAGAAAGCTAGGCTCAAACCGAAGTTCATTTTGGGGTGGAATAGGTTTTGTTCACCTCAACCATACAGTTTCAAAAAACAACGAAGCTTATGATTTTCAACAACTGGAATATTTAACAAGAATAAACTATAAATGGTTCCCATTTAAAAAATCCAATTTTTTCATCAACCCATACATCGCTCTAGCTGGCAGGCAAAAAATTAGTGGGAATAACGGTGATTATGCACTATCACCATTTTTGGTGATTACCTCTATTTACTTGAGCTGGAAAGTTTAAACAAACAACTATTTAAGTCTTCCGAAAATTATTTGGCGTTAAATTCGTAATCGTCTCAAAAATTTCACTAAAACTTTCTGAGCTCTTAAAGCCACATAATTCCGATATTTCAAAAATATTTTCATCGGTAGTTTTAAGCAAATCTTTAGCTTTCTCGACCCTTTTTTGATTTACATAATCAATATAATTCAACCCAGTTTCAGTTTTAACTCTTTCATCAATATATTTAACCGACAATTTAAAGTGCTCCGAAACCGAATTTATAGTTAACGAACGACTAGCTAAATTGTTATTTATGTAAAAAACAATAGGGTTTTCATTCTTCGGTACGTGGCTAGAACTTGCGCGCTTTTGAGGAAAAACAATTAAAATTAAACCAATTAAAAAAACACCTCCACCAATCCCTAAAACTATATTGTTTTGACCTTTAGAAAGTTTGATTTCATTAATTGTTACAATAGTATCTTTCGACTTGTTTCCTATCTTTTTGAAATCTATTTTGACACTAACAATACTGTCTGAAAGTACTTCGTTTATCTTAACTTCTGGATGTTCCTCTAACCACCTATCAGGTGTTTTAAAATCACTTAAGGGCAATGTGATTTCTTTCTTATCAGCATTCATTTTTACTCCAAGCTCATACTTAAAAGGATGCGTTCCATCATTATTAGGCAAATACTTTTCAAAACTTACAATTACGCTTAAATCAGCTTTAGTTGTTATGTTTAAAGTAATCTCTTTGCTTTCTCCCAAATCAATTAATCCTTTATCATATTGTTCAATATAAATCCCTGCAAACTCATTATTAGAAGCATACCTAACCGGTGTGTTTAATGAGCGATTACCTAAGAATGTAATTAATGAATCACCTACTGAATTTAAATAGTTATAACGCTCAACCTTATAGGTTTTTTCCTCCGATAAATTAAGGGTTTCTGATTCACCTATTGAGATAAAAATAGCAGCACTAAACAACATTTGAATAACTCCTAGTATTTTAAGTGTTTGTCCTTTCATTATTTAATTGCGATTGATTCGAATTTTGGAATAATACTAAAATATGCAGAGTCTCAATTTAGCTTCTGCATATTACATAAATTATAATATGTTCCTTTAAGCATGAATAATTCATCATGTGAACCTTGCTCTATAATTTGTCCTTTATCCATTACAACAATTACATCAGCATTTTTAATAGTACTTAATCGGTGCGCGATAACAATTGCTGTTCTTCCATCCATGACCTTTTCCAAGGCTTCTTGAACCAACTTTTCAGATTGTGTATCTAAAGCCGAAGTAGCTTCATCTAATATAAGTAAAGGGGGGTTTTGTAAAACAGCTCTAGCAATACATAAGCGCTGACGCTGACCACCACTCAGCTTTCCTCCGCCCTCTCCAATTACGGTATCTATCCCGTTTTCAAGTTCATTTACAAACTCACTTGCGTTCGCGATTTTTAAAGCTTGATGAAATTGTTCATCAGTCAATCCATCAACACCTAACGATAAATTATTTCTTACCGAATCATTAAATAATATTGAATCCTGAGTTACTATACCCGTCAGTTTTCTAAGAGATTGAGCATTTAACGCATTGATGTTTTGACCATCAATTAAAATTGCTCCTTCAGAAACGCTATAAAAACGAGGTACTAAATCTGCCAGAGTAGATTTACCACTTCCTGAATGTCCAACTAATGCAACGGTTTTTCCTTTTGGAATAGTTAAATCAACACCTTTAATTACCTCTTCAGCTTCATACTTAAATCGAACACCTTTAAATGTAATTTCATTTTGAAATGATTTAATTTTTACCGATCCGTCGTTTTCATTTTGTTCATCGGCATGCAAGATGTCTTCCAGTCTATCCATTGATACCATTGATACCTGAAGGTTATTAATTGCACCTATTACTGCCTTAATAGGAGAAAGCAGTCCCCACATGTACATTAAGAAAGTAATTAAAGTAGCCCCTCTTAATCCATCTTCGGCATCAAAAACAATATTTCCACCAATCCACATTACAACAGCAAAAACAGCTATTCCTATAGTTTCGCTTATTGGAGAAGAGGCAGAACTTTTTCTAATTTGTCGGTTTCTTAAATCGTAAAAACGCTTATTGTATTTTTTAAATGACTTGGCAAATGTAGATTCAGCCGCGAAACCTTTAATCAATTTAACGGCTGATAGAGTTTCTTCAACAACCGAAAGTACTTGTCCTAATTGACCCTGCGCTTTCTTAGAAGTCCTTTTCAATCCCTTTCCAATAATCGAAACAAATAAAGCCGTTAATGGGAGTAAAAGCAAAACAACTAATGTTAATTCCCAGCTGATGAAAAACAGTCCCACTAAAAACACAATAACTTGAATAGGCTCTCTTAAAAATCGTTGGAAAGCAATCATACCTGATTCAACTTGCATTACATCATTTGACATGCGACTCATTAAATCTCCCTTTTTTTCATCGCTATAATAAGATATAGGTAAACTCAACATCTTCTTATAAACATCATTTCTAAGGGCTGCTATTATTCCGTTTCGAACAGGAGCCAAGAAAAATGTTGCCAAATACAAAAACAAATTTTTAAAGAAAAAAGATGCTGCAATAAACATACAAACATTAAAAAGAACCGTTTTCTTTCCTTCAATAAAAGACGGAGCCTCTTTAATGGACGTTGCAAACCAATGGTTTACTTCATATTCTAAATACTTTCTTGAAAAGCCATCGATATTTGGATTGGGTTTTAAAAACTGCAGAATTGAATCATCATTGCCCTTAAACAAAAGCTCAATTAATGGCATCATACTACTAATACCCACCAATGTAAAAGCAACCCCAAGAAGGTTAAATACAACATTTAAAGAAAAGTAACCTTTGTAATCACCTAAGTATTTAATTAGGAGCTTTAATCGACCCATTGTACAAATGTAATATATTTAGATGTCAGTGGTTATTTGTTCCCCTATACAATGGGTTAAAAGAAGTTAAGTTTTTAAATAATCTTACATTTGTAATAGATTACAAAATCAAATTTGAGTTATATGGAAAATTTTTTCTCAGTTAAGGATGTAAAAGACATGCAAGCCTTGTTAAAAAAGGCATTGGAGGTTAAGGCTAATCCGTTAGCAAATGAAACTCTTGGTAAGCATAAAACATTAGGTTTAATTTTTTACAACTCGAGCTTAAGAACAAGGATTTCCTCTCAAAAAGCTGCTTACAATTTAGGCATGGATGTTATTACTTTAAATGTTAACGGTGATGGTTGGCAGTTAGAAAGTAAGGATGGTGTTGTAATGGACCAAGGTACTGCTGAGCATATTAAAGAAGCGGCAGCAGTTATTAGTGAATATGTTGATGTTATTGGAATTCGTTGTTTTGCTGGGTTGGAAGATCGGGATTACGATTACAGAGAAGAAACACTTCAAAGTTTTATGAAACACGCTACTGTTCCAATAATTAATTTGGAATCAAGTACTTTGCATCCACTTCAATCATTAGCCGATTTGGTTACTATTGAAACCAACAAAACAAAGCCTCGTCCAAAGGTTGTTTTAACTTGGGCTCCACATCCACGCGCTTTACCTCAAGCAGTTTCAAACTCTTTTATTGAATGGATGAAAAAAGCGGATGTTGATTTAGTGGTTGCTCATCCTGAAGGATATGATTTAGCACCTGAATTTACAAAAGGGGTTACTGTTGAATATGACCAAAAGAAAGCTTTTGAAGGGGCTGATTTTGTTTATGCTAAAAACTGGAGTTCATATATTGAATATGGACAAATTTTAAGCAAAGATTTCGGATGGACGGTTGATGCCGAAAAAATGGCGGTAACAAACAATGCAAAATTTATGCACTGTTTACCGGTTCGTAGAAATGTTGTTGTTACTGATGAGGTAATTGATTCAGAAAATTCACTTGTAATTGAGCAAGCAGGAAATCGTGTTGTTTCTATTCAAACTGTATTACAAGAATTTCTTAAAAAGTAAGCAATGATTAAAGTAGTTAAAGTTGGTGGTGGAATTATTGAGCAAGAAGATGCTTTAAACACTTTTTTAGATTCGTTTGCTAAAATTGAAGGTCCGAAAGTTTTAGTTCATGGCGGTGGCCGATTAGCAACTAAGGTGGCTGAAAGCCTTGGTTACGAAACTAAAATGGTGGAAGGAAGAAGGGTTACCGATGAAAACATGCTGGAGGTTGTTACTATGGTTTATGGTGGTTTAGCTAACAAAAAAATTGTTGCTAAACTTCAAGCCAAAGGAACTAATGCGCTTGGTTTAAGTGGTGCAGATGGAAATTTGATCTCAGCACATAAACGACCTGTTAAGGATGTAGATTATGGATGGGTCGGAGATATTGACTCGATCAATTCTGACTTACTACTTAACCTTATTGAAAACAACATTATTCCTATTATAGCGCCTTTATCTCACAATGGAGAAGGGAAAATGCTAAATACTAATGCTGATACAATTGCGAGTACTGTCGCTACTGCATTAGCTCAAAAACAATCTACTCAATTAATTATTGGTTTTGAATTAGATGGTGTGTTAAGAGACTTTAATGATAAATCGAGTGTGATTGAAACAATTACGCCTGAATTATTTGACCAATATAAATCAGAAGGTATTATTTCTGATGGAATGATACCTAAACTATCAAATGCTTTTGATGCAATTAAAGCTGGTGTTGAATCAGTAAAGATTTGTAATGCATTGAAAGTTGATGGTAAATTAGGGACGGTTATTTCTAAGTAGATTCCTGTTATTATTAAAAATGCTTGTTGTTAGGTTCTCACCACCCAATGACATATCACTATATTCCTTTCCCTAAAAAAACTACGAGCAACCTATTTTTTACCGAAAAGCTCTTCTTCAACAATTTGGCAAATAATATGGCCAACTAAAATATGAACTTCTTGAATTCGAGGGGTGTCATTAGAAGGAATCGCGATTAAAAAGTCGGCGTATTCAGCCATTGCTCCACCACCTTCACCAGTAAAGGCAACTGTTTTAAGTCCTAATTCTTTCGCTTTTTTCATTGCCAAAAGAACATTTTTAGAATTACCAGAAGTAGAAATACCAACAAGAATATCTCCAGCCTTACCTTGTGCCTGAACCATTCTTTCGTAAATCACATCGTAAGAATAATCATTTGCTACAGCAGTAACATAAGAAGCGTTTACATGTAAAGCCTCAGAATCTAAAGGAGGGCGATCAAAATAAAACCTCCCACTTAATTCAGCCGCAATATGCTGGGCATCTCCTGCACTACCTCCATTTCCACAAAAACGAGTCTTATTTCCTGATTTATAGGCGTCAATAAAAGCCTGGGAAGCCTCTAATATTGTTGCCTTTAATTTTTCGTCATCTAAAACCGTTTGTTTTAAATCTATCGAATCTTGAAATGATTGGTTAAAAACCTGCTCCAAACTACTCATAGTTCAAAAATAGCGATTGTAATTTAATAACCGTAAAAAAGCATTATTTCATATTAAGTTAAAGCTTAAATTTGTGGCACTGAATTTTGGTGAAAAGTATTGTAAATAAAATATTTCAAAACAAGATGTTGAAGAATTTTGGGTTTATCATAGCCTCAAGGTTAATCAGCGCAGCCCTAGGATTTTGTTTAACCTTCGTTTTATGGGAATTACCCCGAGATGGTTCAGGAGACTTTGGTAAATATTCTTTTTACATAGCAATCGCTGGTACTATTCCATTTTTCATAAACCTTGGAATCGACAAATCTTTTGTTGTATTTACAAGTGCTGAGAAAGACGAAAAGGTTTATACTAACTATTTAGGGTTATTCTGGAAATCGAAACTAATACTGTCCTTTCTTATTTTAATTGGATGCTTCATTTATTACCTAGTAAATGATCAAAGAAGTCTTATAATGGTGGCTTTATTGGCAGGGTTGGTATTTGGATTTTCTGAAAGTTTTAAACCACCCGCTGAATCAAAGAAGAATTTCGGTTTTGTAGCTCTTATAGTTCCGATAAGGAATTTAGCTCTTTTAATACTTAGTATCATATTATTGGCTAATAAAGCCTTAACCCTTCAAAACATTATATTTTGCTTATTAATCGCTAACTCAATATACCTTGTTTCAGCCTTAGTATTATACAAGATTTATGTTGCTCCATTTACGATAAAAAGCAATTTGCCTTATAAAACCTTAATCCATGATTCGAAATGGTTATTTGTAAAAGAGCTCGTACAGCTTATAGCCGCTAACATGGAAATTTTTGTGCTGACATTCTTTATTGGAAGAGGCGAAATTAATGTTGATGAGCGATTGTATTTTGCTAGTGCTTTTTCTGTCTGTAAAATCCTTCCTTTATTTACAAGTTCATTAACTAAGGTTTTACTACCAACAGTCGTGAATATTAAAAGTGCTGAAAGCCTAAAGGTTTACATTCAAAAATTATCAAAAACACTTTTTATTTCAATACCTCTAGCCGTTATCTTTTTTGGTTTGGTTTACTTTTTTGTAATCAATTATAAAGAAAGCTATGTCGACAGTCTTTTATTAATGCCTCTTATTATTTTAGGAACACTTTTTACATTTTATACCAATAACATTTCACTCATCTTTTACAGAAAAGGAGAAATTCATTTCATTAGTACCTTGGCAATAATTCAATTTATTGTAGGCGCTAGTCTGTGTTTCTACTTCATTCCCTTTTATGGCGCAACTGGAGCCATTATATCATTTTTATGTGTAAGAGTAATTGGATTTATAATTACCTTAATTAAAACTCGAATCAGCTTATATGGGGCTACTTCAAAAATTGGCGAATAAACTCGGCCTTCGAAAAAAAGTTGAATTTGGAAAACTTGGAAATGGAAGCATTATCAAGTCGGGATCATTTTTTGGTAGCAACAACATCAAAATTGGTAATGATGTTTATGTTGGTCCAGATTCATATTGGTATGGGCACGGTGGAATTGAAATTGGGAACAATGTGATTTTCGGACCTAAAACCACTATCTGGACTGTAAATCATAATTACGATTCGGAAATCTCTCTGCCTTATGACGAAATAGATTACTACAAGAAGGTGATTATTCATGATAATGTATGGATTGGATTTGGAGTAATGATCTCTCCCGATATTACAATTGGTGAAGGTGCTGTTATTGCAATGGGGGCGGTAGTAGTAAAAGACGTTCCACCTTTAGCTGTTGTTGGAGGAAATCCAGCAAAAGTATTAAAGGAAAGAGACCCACTTAAATACGAAGCTATTAAAGCAAAAGAAAACTTTCATTACTTGGCTAGAAAACGATCAGGAATTCAAAAAAAGGTTGAAAAAAATTGAAAAAAAAGGTGCTAATATGGGGATACTACGGTGCCGAAAACTTTGGCGATGATTTGATTTTCAATTCATTGTTTCACCTTATTAATGAAGGGCAAAACGATTATCAATTATTCTATACAGTAAAGGATAAAAACGCAGCTTATAATATAGATGCTGAACCAATTGAATTTTTTACCAAAAGAAAATCCAATAAAGCCTTAAACTTCCTTTCCAACATTAAACATGTTTTTGCAACTGTTAAAAAAATGGACGCCATTATTATTGGTGGAGGAACTCAATACTTTGAAATAAAGGAAAGAAAACCTATTTCAATCTTATTAAAATACATTGCTTGTAAAAGAATTCAATCTCACGGAGGAAAATTCATAAACGCTGGTGTTGGAATTGGAGAAATAAAAACCAAACTTGGTAAGTACTGCTTGAAATGGATTTTTAACAGAGCTGATTACTCTTTTGTAAGGGATGAAAAATCGAAACGAACATTAGAAAATATAGGTGTTCAATCTGATAAGGTTGACTTGGGTATGGATCTTTCCTTTTACCATCAAGAAAAACTCCAATTGGTTGAATCCACGAAAAGTAATATTCAAATTGGATTGAATTTTTTTGACTTCTATAATTATATTGAAAAAAACAGTGATAAAAGATTAAAACTGCTTAATTCTGTAAAGGCTTTTATAGAAACTGTTAAAACTCAATTTAAGGCTGATATTCATCTTTTTGCATTACAAAAAGGCATTGGCGGAAGAGATTATGAATTCATGCAGAAATTAAATACCAACTGTGAACTTCATTTTTACAAAGAAGACCAACCAAAGTTTATGAGCTTAATGACCTCGATGGATTTTAATATTGGGCTTAGATACCATTTTGCTTTAGTCTCCTTACAATATGGGATTCCTACAATAGGCATTAATTATCAACCTAAAGTAAAAAGGGAACTAACCAAGTTTGGATTAGATGAGTATGTTTTAGAAATGGAAGAAGTAGACGAAAACAGTTTATATTCCTTATTTCTAAAAATGACTCAAAATAAAGGCCTAATATCTGAGCAAATTTCTCAAAAAAACAACCAAATAAAACAAAACCTCAACTTACAAAAGTTTAAGGATGTTTGTAATCAACTATAAAAGCATTGAGTAAACACACCATCATAGATTTTTTAAGTAGAAATGAAAGTCATTTGAATTTCAACTTAACTTTTTTGAAAGGTGTTGAAAGCCTAAATGATAATGTTTGTTTAATCGCAAATCAAACTCAAATTAACTACTTTGATACAAAGCATAAAGTTCCCTTTAAAGACTCTTCTAACTGGGCGAAAAGATCCTTTAATGGATTCATCAAATTGCTAAAACATAGGGCTTCAAAAATCACAATTTTAGCGAGTGATAATTATTTGATTCCAATTCTATTGTTACTGTTTTTTCCACTCTTTCGAAAATCTAAAATCACGTTTGTACTTCACAATAACATTGGTCCGTTAAGCGTAAACCCTAAAAAAAGAATTCCTTTTAAACTTGTTTCCAGGCTTTTACGACTGCAAATGATTTGTTTAACAAAAGATGGATTTGAAGAACTTCAAAGAATCGGTTTTAAGAAACAGTCCATTTTTATTCCGCATTTCAACTTTAAACACTTTAGTCAAAACAACAATGACACTTTATTAAAGTTAAAGGCTGATAAATCCAATATTCTTTTAATTGGTAGACAGGCAAACCTTTTTCTTTCTAAAATTTTACCTCTATTAAATCTAAAGGAATATTCAAACCTTCATTTCATAATTTGTAGTTCTCAAACAACTGATTATAATTATGATAATCTAGAGTTAATCTCCAAAAGTTTGAATAAAAATGAATTCAATAAATACATAGAGCTTACTGATTTTACTTTTTTTCCCAACTATAACATTAGATATAGAGCAAGCGGAATACTGCTAGACTGCATTACCAACAGCTGCCCAATAATTTCGCCTAAAGAAGGACATTTTAAAG
>MDSY01095144.1_pt1 | contig 21743 bp, 19 predicted proteins | sample 811131 | NCBI WGS metagenome assembly MDSY01 (sample SAMN05326643, study PRJNA326480) | marine metagenome | isolation source: seawater | place: Atlantic Ocean: South West | collected 2010 | reverse complement strand
GGGGCGTCGATGATGGTGTAGTGCCAGTTGTCGGTGAAGAACTCCTTGGTGGTGCAGGAGATGGTCACACCACGCTCGCGCTCTTCCTTTTGGCGGTCCATGTAGAACGCGAAGGCGAAGGAGGACTTGCCGAGCGCGTCGGCTTCGGCGCGGAGCTTTTCGATCTCGCGCTCGGGGATGCCTCCGAGCTCGAAAATAAGGCGACCGGTGGTGGTCGACTTACCAGAGTCGACGTGACCGCAGATCACGATGGAAAGATGTTCCTTGCCGTCGGTAGCCATTTTGTCTGGATAATAATAAAGGGGAAGAGCGAGAATGTCAGAAGTGGATAAATCAGTCACGGAAGTTTGGGGGGATTCTGAGATCGTCGAGACAGATCGAAAAGGTCGAGCGACACAGGGCGTTCGCGTCCTTCGCAATCCTCAACACTCCTCGAACCATCACGCACGCATCACGGGAGATGAACACGCGCGTGTGCGTGTTGTTCCGCACACGCACGAGTCTGCCCGCCTCACGGATCTGCCCGCTTGTTGCGGCGCAGAAAAGAGAAGACTCGATCGCTGGCCGCCGCCGCAAAGAGTTCGGGAAAAACGCGTCGAGACGCGGGCGACTCGCAACGCAGGCCAAGCTTCACGGGAGTCGATCCTCGGCGTGTGGATGCAGGTGACCAGCACCACGGCACGCAAAGGAACAGTCAAGGGGAGGCCACGCACCTTGTTGGGATAGGTGAAGTTGTGCGGGAAAAAGTAATCGGCCGTGTTCGCGAGCGCGCGTTTTGAGCCGCCGTTTCGAAACGAGAAAATGGAGGGCAGAGAATGCGTCGAAGGAAAGCGAGTGTGGATGGCGGAACTGGTCCACAGACCGTCAACAGACCCTCAAATTGAGGGACAAACACCAGATCCCGCTGTCCAAAATGAAAAAAAATCGCTCAGTTGTAACACTAGAAACGCCACTGAAAAGAAAACACCCCGCGTGCTCGTCACCACTGTGGAGACGCGTCGCGACGGTGACGCGTGGGGTGAAGACGGGAACCAAGACGACGCACGTTATTAGAGGAATGGCGAACGCGTGATGGTTTAGGAAAAGTCTTGATTGATTGAGAGGAGCGCGCGACGCGGGGGTGACCGCACTGACCAAGAAAGTCTTTGTTGAGTCGGCGGTCCGCCAAGATGGGGCTCGGGCCTTCCAAGTGCTGCAAGAGCAAGATAAAGGAGAGTGAGAAGACGCCTTTGACAGAGGCGGAGCGAGGTGATGGTGGATTCAAAGCTGCTTTCTCGGGCAGAGACAAGAATGGACGCGACACGGACGCGCCATCGCCGATCGACCCGGACCCGGGGGTGTTTTACGCAAAGCCCGCGTCGAAAACTTCATCGAGGAGCGATCGATCGGACGAGAGGCGCAGAGGCAGGGGACGCAGGGACAAGAGTCGCGGGCGACGTGATAAGAATTGGGGGCGGAATGGCGAAGACGACCGAGAACTGGACCAACATCCAAACAACTCCCCCAACAAGCACCATCGCAAATCTTCTCAAAGAGTGGGAGAGGAAAGAATTCTTAAGTACCACCGCGACCACCCGGATCGCGCGCCTCTGCTGGGCAGCTCATCAGAAGAGGAGTACGACGAGGAAGGCCATTCGGTTGGTACGTCAAAGTCGTGGATCGGGGTGTGTCCTGCGAAACTTCAGCACCGGGTGTGGTGGTGGAGCGTAACCTTCATTTTGTGCTTCATCCTGGTGTGCGGCGTGTTCCTCGGGTTCGCGCACTCGTTTTCGCCAGAAGACGACTCGGGCGTCGCGACGACAGACACTGACGATGCGCATAACATGCCGTCCACGGCGCACAGCACGAGTAGCCCTAATACGTCGTCCACCTCTGCGTCTGCGGCCCGGGTAGATGCCTCGTCCACGTTGTCTGAGACTGATTCGGACGCCGTGGCTGAGAGAAATGCGGTCAACGCGGTCAAACAACAGCTCGACGAGAAGACCGGCGAGCTGAAGAATCAGGTGGAGGAGCTGGAACCGGAGCCACAGATTGCCAAGAAGTGGGAGGCGGAGGCGGAGGAAGAAGAAAAAGAGGAGGCACTCGAAGCGAAGCACCATAGCACTTCTGTTTCGCACGAGGGGACGAAGGAGGCGAAGCATTCGGCGTCGAAGCACTCCGCGTCGCACGCACCTCCAGAGGCAACATCGAAGCATGCATCGACGCATGCATCGAGTCATGCATCCTCTTCGCATGCATCTTCTACGTCATCGAGCCATCTCACGAAACGCGGATCCCGAAACAGCGGCGACACGAAACCTCCTGAAACGGTTCAGATTGACGACTTGGACGATTTGGTGTCCGTGCTAAAGTCTTCCCACTCGACGAAAATACACCCTCAGAAACCCCATAGACGAATGTTGAAGTAGAGCGAATTAGAGACTCTACGATTTTTAACAATAGTACCATTAGAACATCTTTCGTAGTCCTACTCTCACCTTTTCGACTCGCGCAATCACAAACATTTCACAGTCAATACAGTCAGCCTTTCCTTCCTTCCCGGACTCCGTTAACCCCTTACTCCGTCAACGTAGGCAGCGGTTCCTTGGGGTCCATGATTTGAATCAAGTTGTGTCTCTTTGCGTTGGCTTTGGCGAGGTCCATGGCGGTGTCTCCGTCGGCGTTTTTGAGGGACTGGTCGACGCCGGCGGCGACGAGCGCGGACACGGCGTCAGCGCCCCCAACAGTCACCGCGTACATCAAAGCCGTCCAACCATCGCTGTCCTGCGAGTTCAGGTTGACCTTCTTCTCGATGAGCTGTTGGAATTAATTTGAATAATTAAAGAGGAGTGGAGGATGGAGTGGTTGGTAGAAGGAGGTTAGCGAAATTGGTTTTCAAGAGAAAGGCCTCACAAAAAATCCATAAAAATCCGCTGACTCGGATTTCGCGGGACGGGAACGACGGTACGACGCGATCGGGGCGTTTGTCATGATGAGGGAGGTGCTACTCTGAGGTGTTGATGGTTCGTCGGGCGGACTGGGAAGACGTGAAGAGGTTGAATGCATCGCTGGGAAGTCACTTACGAAGTCCAGCACGGATGAGTGCTTGTGCACCGCGGCGGTCATCGCCGCGGTGCCTCCATCCGCATCCTTCAAATCCAAAAGCGAAGGACCTCGGCCCATCGCTTTTAGGATCTCGGTAGAGCCGTTCGAAGCGGCGATCATAGCCGCGGTTTTGCCGGAGTTCTGGATTTTGGGGAGGGGAGGTCAGGGGGGGTGCGTTTGGCAGTGTTGTCGTGTCGTGTTGGGTGTCACGACCAACCTCCGGTCGTTCCTCGTGTCGGGAAAAGCACGAAAAGCACGCGTCTCATAACGAACAATGGATCGGCGGGCTTCACACGTGGAAGTTGTCGTTTCCGTGAATCACAGTCAGGTGAACCCTTGAAACCGCGAGATCGTGATGCACGTGCCCTATACAGTCCCGTGATCAGATCTTGATCTAGGCTGTGAGGCACTCCGACGAGGTCGGGACGACGATTGGCCGCCCGCGGTCCCCACGAAAATCGTCTCCAACAAAATCAATCGTCGTCACCACGTACCTCGCCGTTCGCTTGAATATTAGCGTCAGCGCCCGCGTCCAGGAGCTCGACGACTTTGTCAACGTTCCCGTCCGCGGCCGCGGCCTGAAGCTGCGTTAGGCCGGTGAAGGTGTCGTGATCGTCGATACCCATTGTGTAAAGTGTGTGGTGTGTAGTGGATTGTGTAGTGGATTGACATGACAACAAGTTCAGAACAGATATCGACCAACAAGTGTGAGTCAGCAAATAAAATCTAAATCTGCTAGAAGTCTCCCGCTTCAAACCCAGCCTCTTGCCAAGCTTTCTCAAGGTCCTCGTACCGCCGGCTCGGCGCGCTGGCGGTACGACTCGGCACGCGCATGGTGAACTCATGTCTCACCTCCGCGCTCCTCTCCCGGCTACGGTTGCTTTCTTCCAAAACCCCGCGCGCGCGTCCGGCGTCGAATTGAAACCCTGACACGCCCGCGGTTGCGGGCCGTTTTGTTCGGAAAGTAAACGAGTCGTGTTTCTCGTCGGAGAGCGTTTTGTTTTCGCGAAACATTGTTGACTTACTGTGCCCTGGGGGTGCGTTTTTAGCGTACATCGCGGCTGTTTTTTTTGTCAGACGTATCACGGGTGCGCTGTTCTGTCGGTGGCGTCTACCCGCCCCCGCCCCGGAGGACTTTTTGGGTCCGTTATCAGTGAGACTAGCACGAGACGCCAGTCGCGCGGAGCTCACGCTCCGTTCGTTTTGCGTCGCCCGTTTTGCCCGGTACTCCCTTAACTTCCGCTCCGCACTCTTTGCCTCCCGGAGCGCCGCCTTGGTGACCTCCGCGGCGGTGCGCTCGAAGCTGTCATCATGTTTCAGTGTGTCGGCGCCCATGAACTTACTGTACGGCGACGGCTCGCGACGGTTCACATCCCTAGAGGGAGACACCGAAGGGGCTCGATTCGGCGAGCGTGAAGGTGACCAACCACCCACGCTCGGCGACCGGCTGCGCGATCGCCCGACGCTGCTTTCCCGCGTGCGTCCACCCCCCCCTCCCAGCCCCCCTCGTGAGTTTTTCGCGATGGGGGACTCACGCGAGTCACGAGTATCATGAGTATAGGTGTCATGCTCATACGAATTTCGTTCAACCAAATTAGGCGGCGGCTTTTTGGACGACCCGAAGACGACACCGACTCGCTCCAGGCTCGGAGGCGTTTTTATAAAGTCCACGGACCCGACCACGTCACTGTTACGTCCACCGGGCACAGTCGGAGCCGAGTCTAATTGGTCATACGCCTCAGCCGACGCCTCCGCGGTGGACTTTGCCAGCTGTAGTAAACGCGATTTAACAGACTCAGGTAACGTGTGGACGTCCTCGGGCGCGAGGCGAAACACGAGAAGCGTTTCTGAGTTTTTTGTTGAAAATTTCTTGGCGCGGACGGTAAACGCGTGTCGCCCCGGCCCCATGCCTCCGCTCTTCGCGTTTCGTTTCGGGTTCTCCGAACACAAGCACTCCTCCCCAAACACCGCGGGGGAGGCGAGCTCGCCGAGATGGACATCCCTTATGCGCTCCACCAGCGGATTTCCGGAGGCGCCTCCGCCCGTGCCCGTTCGCCGTCGCAGAGGGAGTTGAGACGAAGACGAGCGAAGTGACCCGCCGGACAAACGAAGCGACTGCGTCGACACTCGGAGCGACGCGGTTGAGTGGCGTAGGCTTTGATCCACAGCATCTCCTCCCCCCGCGGCGTCCACCAGCACCCTGGATTTCGCGAACACCTCCGCGGTGCCGTGCCTGACGAAAAACACGCCCCGCGCGGTATCGCCCGCCGTGACAACCCTGTCGCCTGATTCACACTCCACCTTCTCAAACACGCTCGCCAATGTTTTCAAGTCTCCGTCTAACACTTTGTCCGCCGGGAACAGCTCCGTGGACCTTAGGAACACCGCGATCTGCGCATCTACGGACCTTTGCACCGCGCCTAAAACGTCGTCGAAGCACTGCTTTGAGATTTTCAACACAGAACATTCCGACAAAGCCACCCCGGTGCACGTCCGCGCTTCGCCTTTGGTTTTATTTTTCAAATTGGAAACGGCGCCCATTCCGAACAGCTCGCCCGTCAAAAGCCGCCGCACGAAAAGCCCCGCTCCGTTTGGCGCCCCCAGCTGTTTCGCGCAGATTTCCCACCCCGGCATGTTCAGTAACTCGCGTTTCTTTTTCTGAAAGTAACGCTCCTCATCAGCCGTTTTTTCCAAACCATCCCCACTAGTGACTTCGCCAGCCTTGTGACTCAGTTTATATTTAGTCTTCGATGGGTACCAGTCGGGGTTCCAAGGGTCTTGTGGAGCACTTAACGCTTTCAACCCCTTGACATTCTCCGGTTTCTGAAACAGCCCGATTTCGCCACCAACCACGACTAACAGATCCTCACTTCGCTCGCCTTCGTGGAACACGACTTGTCGCTCCGTGAAGGTTTCTAACGTGGCGTTGCCGAAAAGTCTCGGCAAAAATCTTGGGTGCAGCCCGGCAAACGCCGGCATCGACTTCACAGCGGCGATGAGCTCCTTCTCATACACCGCGCCATTGAACGCGTTTTTATCAGAGCACGCACCGGCTTTGTGACTCCCTCTCCTATCAGTGTAGTACCGCACGAACGCCGCAGTCGCCGCGCGTCGGTACATATCGCGCGAGTACAACACAGCGTCGCGTTGAATCTTCGACGCGCGATGCATTCCCTCCGTCGCTTCTGGTTTTCCTTCTTTCGACTCGCGGATCAAACGTTTGGACTCCTCCTGGGCGGCTATCCGGGCCTGCTCTGCGTCTGCAGCGGCTTTTCGCGTCACGCGTCGGTTGGCCATCTCGCGGACACCCTGCGCGTACTGCTTCGCCTTTTGTGATTTGGAGTTTTTAGTCGTTTGAGTGGAGTTCAATCGCGACGACGTTTGGTCGGGCGGCGCAGTTCCGGGAGTTTTGAAGGGCTTGGAAGAGGAAGTTTCTGGGGTGGTCAAACCACGCTTGTTCGTGTCCGTTCCCATTCCAGCAGAATTCTTAGGCGGTGCTGATTTCGGGTGGAACGTAGGCGGCGAAAACGCAAAGTCGTCTGTATCCTCGTCGTACTTCGAACCTCGAGTCGGGGTCACCGGCGCGGAGGGGGCGGTACCCAGGTCGTCTTGGATGCTCGCCGAGACGGACGAGCGATTGAGGAGCGATCCCCCGCCGCTTGATCGCGCTGATTTCTCACTCCGAATGGGCGAAACGACTGATTTAATAAGAGTATCCATCGGGGAAGCCAGGTGCGAGGATTTCGTTGGAGACGGAGCGTATCCCGAATCGTTTTTGAGCGGCGAATAACCCTCATAATACCGGGACCCGTATTCGCTCTCCGAGTCGTCCAGCGCCGGACCGAGCAACGCTTCCATGCGCAAACGCTCGGCTTCGTACCTCGCCTGTGCCACCGCCAGCTCCGCAGCGTGAAGCGTTTTTTCCGCTGCTTCCGCTCTGCGCATCGCCGCTGTATGCAGACTCACTGGGTTCAACCGTAACCCTAAACCCTTTTCGGTTTTCTTCGCGGATGAATCGGGCGGCGAATCGAACCGGTCTCTACGCTCGACGCTCGCGGCTTCGAAGCTGACCCTTAGCGACCGCGAAGTCCGCGACGACCCCGCGCATTTGACACGCACGAGCGCTGATTTCGGCGGGGATACGTGTTTCGGAGACTTCGAACTCATAGGAGAGGAAACAGAGCGTGTTGACGAGCGTCCGACGCTGGTGGTCGCAGAGGTGGGCCGACTGCTCGACCGCGCCGCCGACGTCGGCCTGCTTCTGTCGCCCGCCGCGAGGCTCCGCGCGTGGTCCAGCCTTTCGTAAAACTTCTCCTCGCCAGGGAACATCAGTCGATCGAGTCTTTGTTCCGCCCTCTGCGCTTTCAACTTAGCTTCCTGCTCCGCCTTGGACATCTCCTCCTCAAGCTTCACCTTCAAACGCCGCGCCGCCGCCCTCACCGCTCGCTCCGCGCTCATCGCCTTTGCAACTTTCGCTTTCGATGTCCCTACGGGGGTGGCTTTGACCAGCGACTTAATAGGCGACTTCGAAACTAGTTTCAACGTACCATTTAATCGCTCCGGACCCGACAGAAATGCTTTCGTGTTGCTTTCCGAATCCGATTCGCGCAAGTCCCGGACTCTAGATGCGGGCGCTGATTTCGTTCGCGGCGGCGCTTTGCTTTTCTCAACCCCGTTGTCGTCGCCCACACGTTTTCGTAACGGGACTGCAGGTTTCTTTTCAGTGCCAAGGTTTATTTTCAGCGCAGCACCCCTGGTCGGTGTATCGCTCCTGCTCGGGGCAGCACCTCTAGCTGCGGCTCGCTTCGCGTCTGATAATTGCCGCACTCGTTCGCGCGCGGCGCGGCCCCGCTGTACGCGCTGCAAGCGAACCGCCGCAGCGTGCTCCACGTCAGGGGAGTGCCCTGAAGGTTCTCGGTGTCTAGCAGTGCTAGTAGTGAACTCTGGGCTTTTCCTGTGCGTCGATTGAGGCGAATGCGCAGTATGCACAGTCGCCACTGGACTTCTCCCTGTGCTCCGCGCCGCCGGGCTTTCGGCGCTGGGCGATTGATGGGAATTAGATTGGAGCCCCGAGATTGGAGAGCTCCGTGCCGTTCCTCTGGCATCGCGCTTGGGTGGGGTCACACTCCTGGTTTCCGGAGTCGTATCCGCAGAGACAAGCATGCGCTTGGCGTTCCCAAGCACGCGCGCTGCTTCGTCCGCCGCGCGGCGCGCCACACTGGGAGCGCACTCATTCGCGGCACGCATCGTGTTGACCCTCATCGTCGCGTCCGATGCGAGGCGGAGCAATTCACGCCGCTCGTCATCATCCAACGCGAACGCGAAACGCGTCTTGAGCTCGTGCGCGTGCGCTTCCGCCGCAGCCAGCTCATCAGCACCATGCGCGGCGCGTCCTATCACCGGCGCGCCCTCACCCTCGTCCGCCATAGCGCGGTAGCTATTGCATTGTTTGAATTGTCCGGTCCGGTGAAAACGCTTGGAGAAGAAGAGACATTGTTGTGTTTATTGCGCAAAAGAGTTCGTCCATTACAATCGCTTAGCTAGGTAGGTACTACACTCTTCGCATTAATCCGCTCTACGCATTCACCTTCGCCCGCGCCACTTCATTCACCCTCCACTTCGTGTAGTCATCCGCCACGGTGGCGTTGATGCTCCCCTGAAGGTTGGCGATGACGGTGTCGTTGATCAAATTCACGGCGTCGTCGAACCCGGGGAGAATCGCAACCATCTCGTTCACCTCAGCGGAGAGATTGACCGTGAGTTTGCCGAGCACTTTCCTGCCTTGTTTTGTACCTGTCCTCGCCGGTTTCAGCGCCCCATCCATTGACAGCCACACCTTGCCTTCTACGCCTAATTCCTTCGGCAGGCCTTCTATTGTGAGGTCAGTGGAGCTCAGCCTTAATTCACCGTTACTCGCTTCCAAACGCAACGTCGTGAACACGGTGGCTTTCCATTGCATGAACTCGAAGGGTAGGAGTTGGACTTTCCAGGTTGTTTCGTCGATCTTTTCCCGCCTGTTCGTATCAGGAAACGTCACGTCGATGATCCGCTCGCCGTCGCTGATGTAGGTGGAGAAATCGTGAACCTCGTCCTCGTCTTTTATGGTCAAGGTCATCGAACGACTGCTCCGCCATTTCTTCTTCACGTCGGCCCTGATGATTAGTGAGGACCGGGATGTCGACGGGGGGACCCTTGGGTATGTCCGGGCCAACGCTCGTGTGGACTTCCCGCCCGCAAACGAAGAATGGCGCGAACTCGTGGTGGACGCGGTGGCGCACCGAGGGGAGCAGCTCGTCGTCGCCATCGTGCGGGGACGCGAGAGGGTGTGATGGCCGAGACAACGAGAGCCTGTGAATACGCCACGCGGCACCGAATCACAAGCGGGATCGCAAAATGAAAAACGCAGAAGTGAGAAAAAATGTTTCTTTTACAAAATTAGCCTCGGGCGGTCGCCGGCCTCTACCGCGCACTCAACGTCTTCTCTTAAGCCCACAACGCACTGCATTCCGCCTCTATACTCTCGACGACTCACCGAAAATATCAGCTTACCCCCGAATCGCGCTGTAATAAAGCTCGATGTAATCAAGCGCCGGCCTGTTCCAGGACCAGTCTTGTCGCATGATCCTCTCCTGGAATTGGCGGAACCAGATGCGGTCGTTGTAGTACGTGTCCAAGGCTCTGTCCAAGGCGTACTCCAAGCCCCCAATATCCGTCCCCTCAAACGAAAACCCATTAGTCGCGTCGCCGGTGACTTTCCAGTCAGTGGACCCGTCAACTTCCCACGCCGCCCTGTCCTTCTCCGTGTCCACGTCGAAGATTGTGTCGCGCAATCCGCCAGTGGCGCGCACCACGGGCACGGCGCCATACCTCATGCTGATCATCTGCGTCAAGCCGCAGGGCTCGAACATACTCGGCACAAGAATAAAGTCAGCAGCTGCGTAGACAAGGTGACTCAATGGCTCGTCGAACGCGAATGCGAACGCGGCGTTGGGCCCTCCAATCGACCCCGCCATCGCGTTGAAGTCGCCTTGCACCTTGGGGTCGGGCGCGCTTCCCAAAAGCACGAACTGCGCCCCTCGCTTCAGCGAGTGGTGGATCGAGTGTTTAATGAGGTCCAGGCCTTTCTGGGCGGTGAGGCGGGACACCACCGCGACCATGGGTTGATCGCTTCCCCAAGTCAAACCGAACCTGCCTTGAATTTCCTCACGCGCCCGTCTCTTGCCGTCCTCATGGTTATCCGCGCTGTAGTTCATGGGCAGGAACTGATCTGTGGACGGGTCCCAGATTTCGGAGTCGATCCCGTTGCGCACGCCGTGGAACTTGTGCAGGTTGTCCCTGACCGCCGCGTGCCCGGAGACCTCACCCGCATAGCTCGGACTCACCGTCGTAGTCAGCTGCGCGTGAAAGCTCGCCTCGCCAATCTTCATCTGGCCGTAGTTCATGTTGTGGATCGTGAACACCACTTTAGGTTTCCACAAACCGTAGTTGTGGTAGTTCTGCCAGTACGACGCAGCGACGGTAGCGGTACTCCAGTCGTGGCAGTGCAGAATATCGGGCTGCCGGTTCGTCTGTAACAGAAACTCAAGCGCGGCGTTGCAGAAAAAGTCAAACTTCACGCCGTCGTCGTTCCGGCCGTACACGGAATCCACGGCAAACATGCCGTTCATTGGTTCCACGAAAAACACCTGGATGTCCTCCACGACATGCTTGGTGACGACGATCCTGGTGCCCAACGCCTCGAACTCGCCTTCAAACTCCATGTTCCCCAGCATAGGGGAGGAGTTGAAGAACTGGTACTTGGGGAGGATCACTTCCACTAAGTTGCCTTCGTCCTGGATCGCCCGCGCCAACGCCGTGACGACATCCCCAAGGCCCCCCACCTTCGCAATGGGCGCCATCTCCACGGCGATGTGCGTGATGTGCAGGGGCGGCTTCTCCACCGAGCTGTCCTCCACGGGGAAGTGGTAATCCCTGCCGAAGTGGTTGTCGTACGTGCTCCCTTCCACTATCCCGTCGGAAAACACAAAGTCCATCATCCACGCGTCGGTGGGGATGGTGATGTCAAATTCCACGAACGTACTAGTCTCAGTCGGCCTTGTCATGACGGACGCCGGGATCTCCGCCGTTTCATGCGTCCACCGGTTGAACCCCCCGGTGATGTACACGTCTTGCGCCAACCCAAGGTTCGTGTTCTGGGGGTGGTACGTGATCTTCACCGTGTCCCCGGCTTTGGGGTATGGCGGTTCGCACGTAATAATGTGCTGCTGCTGTCTGCGAGTGACCAACGTGGCCTCTCTGTGCGCAGCCTCTCTCCTTTTCCTTCTCGCCTTGGCCGCCACGCGCGCCGCCTCTTCCGCCTCTTCCCGCATCTTCGCCAGGTAAACGATCCTTTCTTGAATCCGTGCGTCCCAGTCCTTGGTAGTCGCGTTACCTTCCCCCCCTTCCACGAGAAGTCTATAGTCATACCCATCGTTGTTGTCCCACTGCTCTTTCTTCTCGTCCGAAATCACCATGTCGATGGTGTACGCAGTGTGGGGGATTTCAAGGTTCACGCCGTACCAGTCGTTTTCGGGATCCACGGGCGCGCCTTTCACGCGATCCATGATTAACTCGTACTCGAACCCTTGCGCGAACTTGTTGAAACCAACGTGGATCCTGATATCACCCGCCGGGCCTCCAATCGGGTTCATGGCTTTGTTGAACATCATGAAAGTTGTACCGGATTTCACGCCCCGGTCGGTTTTAAAGATAACCCGGCCGTCCTTCATGTACTCGCCCTCCGCGACGCCTTCCTTGCGCATCCCGGCTTCGTACTTTTCAGTCTCGCACGCCGCGGTGGCTTCCGCCAAGTCTTTCTCGTACGCTGCCTTGTCTCTTAGGAACTTTTCAACCTCTTCCTTGGTTTTCCCGTAGTGCACGTCCACGAAGAAGTTATCCCCGCCGCTGTTTTCGAAGTTACCGTCGGCTTCAAACACGAAGTTGAACCCGTAGGCGAGGTCTGGGACTTGAAATTCACTGTACGCGTAGTCATCCGCGTCGCTACCCACTGGGATCATCGCCGTGTCCCACTCCTCGAGCTTCCAGTCATTGAACCCGGCGAAGAAACGAACGTTGTGCTTGCCTCTTAACGTGTCGCTTCGGCTTTTGTTCACATAGATCCGCGCGGGGTTGCCCACCACCAACCTCTCAGGCACGGTGAAGAACAGGTTCTCGCCGCCGCCCATGCGCTCCTTTAAATGGTCCTGCGGGTCTTTGTTGACTTGTTCGGGGATGGTTTTCAGAAAGATTTCCTCCTTTCGCTTGGCGTCCGCGATGGCTTCGCGTTCCGCTCTAATAGCAGCGGCTTCCGCTTCCGCTTGGAGTCTCAACTGCTCCGCTTGCGCTTCCGCTTGCAACCTAGCTAGCTCCTGCGCCTGCGCCTGCGCCAGCTGCGCCTTTTCTAAAGCAATGGCGCGTTCGATCTCCTCCGCCGTCAACACCGGCGAGTCGGTGTCGAAAACAGCCGTGATGTCCGGAACGACAGGCGCGGGGGGAGGGGGGACCGGTGCAGCAGTCGGGGGGACCGGCGCGGCCGCCGCGGGGGGCGGGGGCACAGGCGCCGCTGCGGGCAGCACCGGAGCAGCAGCCGGCGGCACGGGCGCCGCAGGAGGGGGCATGGGTACCGCAGCCGGTGGCGGCGGAGACGGCGGCGCTGCGACCGTCTCCGCAGCGGGCGGAGGAGGAACCGGCGCGGCAGGCGCCGCGGCGGGCGCCTCTTGTCCAGGGATGGAGAACCCCATGTCCGGAGGGGGAGGAGGCGCTCTTCTTTGAATGAACGACGGTATCGCGGCGCCACCAGCGCCGTTAGGCACCCTCGGCGCGCCGTTCGTGGGCGGCGGCGCGGGGGTCGGAGGAGTGGTCGTCGTTTCTTGCTCGCCGCCACCGGGCTGCATCCACGCGGGGGTCTGTTCGCCAGCCTCGGCGCGCACTACACGCGAGCCCGCCATTTTCCGCACGCCTACCTTAGCCTTGCCCAGGGGGGTGCGCGCGTTGCGTACACCACCTCTCGAAGAGGCTCCGCGCCTGGCGTTGGCAGGCACGACCGAGTTTACACGACCCGGCGCGCACGCCATCGCGTCCGAACTCATCGCGAACGCCATCACGCACGTTCACGAGGAGTACTCAAACACAACACTCGTCGCGTTGCAGATCGCAATCCCCAATGATGCCGAAAAAAAGGCAACAGCGGGTCGGACGTTCGTCGATACGCACGCGCTGTTGGAGCACGGACGATGCCAACAATTCGTCTGGACGATTCTGACGGTTGAGAATCGACCGGGGCTGTCGCTACCGCGAGCGGGCCTCGTTCGAAGGGCGCGCGCGCGGCGTTATACGGTCATCAAGGCTTCCAGATTTCTCTATCCCTTACACCGAACATCCGCCATGTGTCGCCACGAGCTCCTCCAAGATCCAGGTTGTCAGAATCGGCGAAAATAAAAGACGCTCGAGTCGGGACGAATTCGACGAGTTATGACGAGTTAACTTGATTTTTGGCGACCCCATCCGACCCCTGGCGATCTGCGATATTTTTAATGTGAGTCAGAGTTTTGGCGCAAAAAAAAAACCAGCTGTCCGCGCCTTCCGTCGACAATACCGATGCGCGCGTTGGCGCGCGCGGCAGCTACCGCGTTGGAACTGACCGCGGTCCGTTTCGGTGTGGCCAGCCCGTTTCAAAGGCTCGGGTTAATTGCGAACGAACCGTGGGGAGGAGGGGTCAGCGGGGTTGGAGTGGAAAAACCAAGTGTTGTGGGCGCTGCGGAGACGGAGTTAACACGCGCGATGGGCAACCAACAAAGCGTCGCCTCGTCCGCGAATGACATGGCGTCAGTCATCGAACGTCTACGAAACTACCACAACGCTCAATGCGTGGCGGGAACGAACAACCCGACCCCGCTCGCGACAAGAACCGCCAGCGTGCTGGTCCCGCTCGTAATGGCTTCCAGTGCAGCTGCGAGGGCGAGGACATCATCGGACGCAATCGATCGTCGCCATAGTGTTCACCATGACTCCTCGCCGTACGTGTTGCTGTGCACGCGTTCCGAGTCCCTGTCGTCGCACGCGGGGGAGGTGTGTTTGCCCGGGGGCAAGAACGACGAAGGTGAGGGGGACACGGACTGCGCCCTAAGAGAAGCGGAGGAAGAGATCGGTTTAAGAAAACAATCAGTCACTGAGCTTTGTTCCCTGCCCCCCTTTCTTTCAAAGGGAAAGGTGAGCGTCCGACCGTTAATAGGGCTGGTGGAGGATACCTTTCAACCCACGCTAAACCACGATGAAGTATCGGACACGTTCTGCGTGCCGTTGAAATCCTTCCTATCAAACAAAGGGTACTCGTTCCGCGATTGGGAGTTTCTCCCGGGCCGAGAAATACGGGTTCACTTTTTTGAAATCGACGGTAACACGGTTTGGGGGCTCACCGCGTCTGTGCTCATCGAAACCGCGGAAATCGCGTTCGGAGTGAGTTGCAAGTTCCCGAAGCAACCGCCAGGCAAAGGCGGAACCGACATTCAGAACATAATAAGCCACGGCGAGGAGGACGAAGCACCTTTGCCCAGAATGAGAAGCCACTTGTAGAATATTAGAATGAGAAAAAAAACGTTGCTGCAAAAAGAAATTGTCTTTAAAATGCGAATGCTTACGCTATACGGGTATTATACCCACATCAACTCTGTTTTAACTTTTCACACCAACTCAATCAGTGCCAGTGCTCGTGCTGCTCCTGTGGCTGGCAGTGCGGCGGGTCGATCTTGGCCCACTCGAACACCTTCTCCCACTTCAGCGCGGCGTGGTACCAGGAAAGATCCTGGCTCATGGCTTGGATCTGCATCGCGCGCCACATTTTGGGATTCTCGTGGTACAGCTTGCACGCGTTCGAGACGCAGTACATGAACGACCCGACGTTCATTTCGTTGAACAGCCACCCCGTGCCTGGACCAAGATCCGCAGCCTCGTTGTGCATGTGGTGCCCCTGGTTACGGAAGTCGGCTTCGTCACCCTTGTCCCGCGCGACGGCGGCAGCGACGGCGATTTCCGGGTCGTCATCCGCGTATGGGTTGTGCCGCACGATGGTGTCGTTTAAGCCGCCCGTAGCGTGCGCGATGGGTAACGTGCCGTACCGCATGGCGTACAGCTGGTTCAAGCCGCAGGGCTCGAAGCGACTCGGCATGAGTAATATGTCACACCCCGCTGTGATCCGGTGCGCCATCGGCACGGAGAACCCGACCCACCCCCTGAATTTGTCGTTGTACGCCTGCTCCGCCCACTGCATGAATTCCTCCAGCTCTTCCAACCCAGAGCCGAGCATAATGAGCTGCACGTCTTCGTTCATCATGTCGGAGATGGCGTCTCTGATCAGGTCAGGTCCTTTTTGCCAGTCTAAACGCCCAATAAAACCGATTAACGGCACGTCATCCCGCACCTCAAGACCCATCTCGCGCTGCAAACACCGCTTACACTCCATCTTGCCCGATAAGTCGCTGACGTCGAATTGCGATTCGCAAAATTCATCACTCGCGGGGTTCCATTCGTCCATGTCGATGCCGTTGACTACTCCGTCCAAGCGGTGGACGCGCTCCTCTAACATCGCTTCCAGGCCCTTGCCTCCCATGGGAGTAATGATCTCCCTGGCGTAGCCTTCTGAGACGGTTAAAACCCGGTCACTCGTCGCGATGGCGCCCTTCAAAATGTTTACCACCAACCCAAGATCCAGCTCGTGCGCGCGCATGTGTTCGGGATACTGGTACTCCAGGCAGTCGTACCACTCACCGGGGACGCCTAAGTTACCAAACGTGACGTGCGGCTCTGTACCTTGGTGTAAAATGTTGTGAATCGCGGTGATGGTTCGCGCGTTTTTGTACGTGCCGTACGGGCGGTACTTACTGGCGACTAAAAGAGGCACTAAACCGGCGTGCCAGTCGTTCGCCACAAACACGACGTCGTCCCCGTACGTTCCGGTGAACCCGTTCGCGCTCGCACCTTCCCCAAAGTCAATCACAAGAGGCGCTTCGCAAGCCGCGTGGCTCAACAGCGTGTACCGAAACTGGTTATCCGCGTACGCGCCGTACGAGTTGCCGTAGATGTTCCCCTCGCGTTCGTACGACTCGTGCTTGACGAACACGAAATCCACACCATCCTTGACCTGGTGCATGTAGCTCACTTCCTGAAGCCCTTCGAAGCACTCTAACATTTTGTTCGAACAAGTGTCAAACGCCCCTTTGAACAACTCATCCTCTTTCTTGCCTGTTTGGTAGTACGGGGAGACGACCATCACCCTGTGGCCGCGCTTCACAAGCTCTCTGGGGAGCGCGCCGCACACGTCCGCCAAGCCTCCTGTTTTACTCCATGGCGCCACTTCCGAGGAAACAAACACGATTGACATGGGCTGGTCTGTTGTGGAGAACACCGGGGGCGGCCTCGGTTTCACCCCGGTACCCACCTGCACGGCCGCGCCTTTTCGTAACTTTTGCTCCGCGTCCCGCTGGCGCGCCGCACTCATCTTGTTGTACTCGGAGAAACCGACGCGCACGTCACCCTCGCCTAAATAGGGCAACTCCATCCCGAGATACGCGTCTTTCGATGACGCGCCACCCAGGTACGACATGTCCTTCTGTGGGGATTCCTCCGGAGGGGGGTTTAGTTCGCGTTCCCGCGCCTCCTGCGCCTCCCTCAAGGCTTCAAACGCGGTGTCACTCAAGTTGCTCTTGAGCTTTTCGTTGTCTTCTTTTAGCGCTTGGATTTGGGCGAAAATCGCCTCGGCTGTGGAAGGGTGGGGGATGGGTTGGAGGGTTAGGTTTCGGAGTTTTTGGGACGTGAGAGATACCTTCAAGTCGCTGGCATCGTCTATAGACACCCTCGACTGTACGCGCGGGAAAGATCACGTCGCGCGCGTCACCCCCCTTCTTCGGGACATGTCTTGGACGAATAGTTGATTTCAGAAAATCCGGACACTAGATGCCCGCCGGGCGGCGCGCGTCTTTGGCGCGACCGTCGGCGGCTCTGTGTTCCTTCGCAACTCTGAATGCGTTACACACCTTGCGCGTCGAGATCCTCATCTTCCCCCGCCTTTACAACCACACTCGCGCGCCTGGTGGTGACCCTGCCGCGCACGCCGCCGCTCGAGCGAACGACCGCACGACGGGCCTTGTCCGCCGAGGCGCGCGGCGCCGCGACGACCCGGGTCGAGACCACGACAGAGACACACGACATGACGGTCCGCGTTGAAACTCTTGGAAAAGGCACCTGTGCTCCTCGCGTGCGCAAGAGGGTAGCGCGTGCGCAGGGCGGCGAGGTGACGCGCCGTGGTATGACCCACCCCGGATATTAAAATGCGCCACCGAAGAAAAATAAAGGGTTGTCAGAGCTCGCACTATCGGGGATTCGCCCAGCTGGCCGCTCAAATTCATCGAGCATTCAGTCTGGGAAATCGCGATAATGCAGCCGCATTTTTCAAAAATTATAGTGAAGCATTCGGCTCGAGTTTTCACCGCCCTTCCTCGTTGTTCGAACTCGAGTTTTGGCAGGAAAATGGAGTTTGGCGGAAGCGCGCTCTAGGGTTGAAACGATCGGTGCCGTCCTTCTCCTGTTCACTTTACACGCGCGCGCTCATCGCATAGAGGCACGAGGTGAGTTGACTCGCGAGCGAACGCCAGGGTTTTGTCACTGTGCTAGTGACCTACCCGTCGCCCTACACGCGTCGTCTACACGCGCCGTTTCCTCCATCGTGCTTTTTGAGCTCGAGCGAAGAGCTTTCTGCCGAGCTGTGATGAGCTTGTGACGTCCACGTGACTTCCATGACTAACCTCCCCCCCCCTCCTCACCCTTCACAGAAAGGAAAGATGGCTCAGACGCCCACGTTCAAGCTGATCCTCGTCGGTGACGGTGGTACCGGTACGTAGCACGCGAAGGCATCGCGATGCCGTGCGAAAGAAAAGAAAAGTCTGGCGCCTTTCAAGATCAAGATCTACGATCGACAGCACTCCCTTCCCGGAGACACCATCGGAACTTCCGCCACTTCGATCGTCTCTCCTGTCATTGACACACCTCATGCACACCCCTGTCCCAAATCCTCAGGCAAAACCACCTTCGTGAAGCGCCACCTGACCGGCGAGTTCGAGAAGAAGTACTTGCGTAAGTCCGCCCCCACTTTCCCCTTACGTTTCCTGTAAATACAGACTAAAAGGGCATGGAGATATTTGAGAAAGTGGGAGAATGAGATGTTTTTTTTGATTTTCGGACGGAGTATGATGAGCTGAAGCACTGTAGATGCCACTGGTTACTGACCTTCCTCCCACCCCCACCCACAGCCACCGTCGGCGTTGCCGTGCACCCTCTCGAGTTCCACACGAACTGCGGCCCCATTCGCTTCGATTGCTGGGACACCGCAGGCCAGGAAAAGTTTGGCGGCCTTCGCGACGGGTACTACATCCACGGCCAGTGCGCTATCATCATGTTCGACGTCACCTCAAGGACGACGTACAAGAACGTCCCGACGTGGCACCGCGATATTACGCGTGTTTGCGAGGATATCCCCATTGTGCTTTGCGGGAACAAGGTTGACGTTCGGAACAGACAAGTTCGCGCGAAGACGATCACGTTTCACAGGAAGAAGAACCTTCAGTACTACGAGCTTTCCGCGAAATCGAACTACAACTTCGAGAAGCCGTTCCTTTACTTGGCCAGGAAGTTAGCTGGTGACCCTAACCTTTCCTTCGTGGAGTCCCCCGCGCTGGCGCCCCCCGAGGTCACCATCAACCCCGCGGAGCAAGCGCAGTACGAAGCCGAGCTCGCCAACGCCGCGGCGCAGCCCTTGCCCGACGAGGACGACGAACTCGCCGACGCTTAAGAAATTTTCGAGGGATTGAAGATGCTGTGGAAGGTAATCAAGGAGGTTGTGTATGTACGTGTGCAGCTGTGGAAATTCGCCGCAAATACCACATAATACGTGCGAAGAGAGAATAAATTCAAATAAATGCTGAGGGGAGGTGGAGGGGAGGAGGTGGAGCAGAGGAGGTGGAGCGCCTCGTTGGGAAATACGAAAAGAAGAGAGACGTTATAGTACTATCGAGTCTAATAGAGTTTTTCAATGCACTTTTCAGCGACCCATTGGGCGCGTCGATTCTAAACTCGTATCGTTCTCATTACACCATACACTCGACGTGTTCATCTTTCATTTCTAAGTTGAATTAGTCCTTTACTCACCGTCCCCCAGTTGGCGAGCCCAGCCCACGCAAGTCCCCTACGCTGCTCACCGGCGACAGCGCCTCGCCGGTGCGCAGCTGGTACTGCTTCACCGCTTGCCATCGCGATCGCGCGCGCGAGCTCGGTGTAGTGTGCTGCACTACTGCAGACGAAATCGGCAGCGGCAGCTTGCTGTGCACCTCTAACGCGTTCCTGGTTCCAACATCGAGACTCACAAAACACGCCAAACAAACGCACTTGCTCTCCGGGTCGCACCGCCCCTTCGCTCCGTGCGGCGACGACGCAGTGTGCTGAGCGCAGTACGCGCGTTGGCACAGCCCACAGTAGTGGTGCGCGTGTTTCATCCTGAACCCGGACTTACCGATCCACTTGTCCCACCGCTTGTCGCACCCTGAAACGCAGCACCGGCCTTTCTTCTTCGCCTCACTTTTTACGTTATTCGTTTTGGTGTCGAAAGAGTTGTCACCTGAAATATTCATACCTGCGCTGTCGTCCGAAATAAGCGAGTCGTTCCGCGAGTGGCTCCGCGAGTGGTTCAGAGGGGGTGTTATGGTTTGTGTACGAGGTACATCTTCGGATATGCTCTCGCTATGCGCATTTAGTCTGGAAGAGTCCCCCGCCACGCCCGCCGCGACCGCCGCCGCCATCGCGTCTTCGAACATGGCGCTTCGGCGTTGGATCGACCGGTTCTCGGGACTCACAATTTGAGGGGTGAGACTGTTTGCCTGTGCTGATTGTGTTCGCCAGGTCTGAGCAGGAGTCGATTGCGCATTCGATACACCGTTCAATACTCCCCCATTAGTAGCTGTAGCAGTATTGTCCGCATCACCCTCAACGCCGCCGTCATTGCTCACATTACTTTTGTTCAACTTTCTTCCGATCGTGGATCCCAGAATCCGAAACGCGATTCCCCGCACCGTGCCGCTCACCCCCATCCACGCCGCCGCGCCGAACAGGAACCGCGCGACGACCCCAGCGAGCACCAGACTCGACGCAGCCGCACGCATGATGGCACTGTATCCCGAATCGGTCGTTTTCTCCAAAATCGTGTTCACCCCCGGCGCCTGTTTCGTCGAACCCTTTGAGTTTGATTTTTTATATTTTTTTCCGTCCTTATCGCTTCCATTGACATCCACAACCTCCGAGGGGTCCGAGTACCCACTGCTTCCGTGCGCGCCCCACGCCACAACCCTGTACTGCCGCAAACGCGCGGGCATGCCTTCCAGGTTTTTTATTGAGTTATAAATCAAGTCCCCCTCCTCGGCTACGTGCACGACGTGCGCGGTGTCCTCGGCGTCGATCAGCGCTTCTATTTCCCACTTCGGGTTATCGCCTTGCCTTCGTTGAAGGACGTATAAGTGCAGGGGTGGGTTGCCTGGCGTGTCAGGCGGTGTCCACTGGACGGCTACGGCGGTAGCATTGACAGCGACAGCTCGAACCTTCGTGGGTGATGTCGGCGGCGCCCCGAGACCTAACAGCTGCAGTTTCAGCGCCCGCGCAATTTTTCCCCGGTGCAAACTACTCTTGATCCTCAAGTCCTCTTTTAAAGCAGCGCAGTGCTCCGCGAGTAAAAACGGGAAATCAAGCGCTGTGATTGCGTTTTCGCTAAACGCCTCAGCGTACTGCGGAAGGGACAGGCCGAATTTGACCCACCGCGCTACTCTGTTCGGGGTCAACAGTTGGTTAGTCGATCTAGTGATGTGTGTAATCAACTCCTCTTCGCTGATGGTGTCGCCTTTATCTGTTCCGTCAATCAAACCTTGCGTTTGTTTCGCCGCCGCGGCGATCTCGTGCCGCTCGTCGAAATCGTGCCCGCCCACGGAAGTGCTGACGTAGTTAGAAAGCTCCTCAGTTTCGATCTGCCCATCCCCATCCGTGTCCAAACGGCGGAAAAACGCCCTTATGGAAAAGCGCTGCTTTTCGCTGGTGTGGATATCACCCACGTTGGGGTGGATAACATCGCCGTTGGGAGGCTCAGGCGTGCTCTTCCCCGCCACAGCACACACCAGAACAGCCGCGAACACGCACGCCCAAAGCACGCGGCTTACCCGCGGCTCGCCGCGCATTCCGCTTTGAGCATCTCGAAAAAGAAGATCTTGGAAAAACACGCGGCTCGAGTCTACTCCTTAATAAAACTGTCCAACGTTCCCAGTCATCTTGACGACGACCTGGACGTCTGGTCGCCTCACACCGAGGCGCGAGCGCGATGGGGAGCGGTCGCGGGGCCACCACGTCGACGGGGAGGGGGGCGTCGCGGGGCTCGCGCCCCCCCGCTGGCGACGCTCGGCGGTTGACCGCTTCGGAAAATCGTGGTGACTCGGCGGGTCCTAGCAGCGTCGGGTCTGAAGACGCGGCCGTGGTTACCGGCGGCGTCGCGGGCGTTCCCGTGCGCCACCTTCGGGTTCGTTCCATCGGCGGCGGCAGAG